>Ga0081520_100210_pt1 | contig 37809 bp, 20 predicted proteins | sample HotLakmasection1_FD_70988 | JGI IMG/M metagenome (GOLD analysis project Ga0081520, IMG submission 70988) | Hypersaline microbial mat communities from Hot Lake, Washington, USA - Section #1 (SPADES assembly) (version 2) | ecosystem: Environmental > Aquatic > Non-marine Saline and Alkaline >... | reverse complement strand
CCGGAAGTTAAGCCCGCAAGCGCCGATGGTACTGCACGGGTGACTGTGTGGGAGAGTAGGCCGCTGCCAACCTTATCCAACTTCTTACCTCTGCCGTTTTCATGTTAATGCCCCTTTTTGCTGCTGATCTGCCCTTTTCGTCCCCCTTTGTGACACCCCAACTACGAACCAAAACGCCATCATCCCTATTTTGCGAGCCATCCTGGCGCATGCTTGCTTAAAGTGTGCTGATTATCCGCACCGTAAAGCTGCATATGACCCTCAATCTCAGTACAATAGGACAGTCCGTACCTGTTGGGAGCCGTTGTGATGTTTCCTAAACTGAAACAAGTATTGCTAGTGTTATTTGTAATGCTGCTTTTTGGTGTAGTTGTCTCCGCCATTGGCGAGGATGACGGTGACGCACCACCGGAGCCGCCGGAAGCGACCGTCGATATCGTCAACGATGAAGGCGGGCCTGTGTTGATCCAGGGCGTACTGAACTATACCAACCCACTCTTCCCGGTCGGCACGTCGCAGCCGATCATCATTCTGGAAGATCAGGCGGGTTTTATTGACCGGAACGAATACTTCATCTTCCCGCGAGAATCGCAGGTGCTTGGCCAGCTCACTTCGGATTTCTTCAGCCCGCCGGTCAGCTATACGCTGACGCTGCCCCAGGTGCCGCAGGGTACCCTGCGCGACGTCGATAACGACAGCGAGACTGATGCCGGCGTGATGGTCTTCGCGGTGGCCTACTGGTCGAATATCTTCGGTGATCCACTGCTGGAAGAACGCGACATGTTCGGCGGTGGCTGGTCCGGTGCGTATGCTTCGACTGAGACCAGCTCCGACCCGGAGCGGCGCGGGGAGTACGAAGGCGGTAAGATCATCGTCTATGCACCCGATGATGATCAGGGCTTCCCGACCGGCTTCGGCCCGGATGGCCTGCTCTTCACTGAGGATGACCCTATCGCCGCCATCCCTCAGGGCTATACCGTCGTCGACATGGATACTGACCCCTTCACTTTCAATCGTGATCGAGTGCAGACCATTGATCTGATCGAGCCGGATACCGCCGCCGTCGATGACTTCAGCGATCTGGATTACGTCAGCGCCTTTGATGAAATGATCGAGAAGTTCCGTCTGGAGTATGCCTTCAGCGAGTATTATGACCTGGATTGGGACACCCTGAGCGCGACATATCGCCCCAGAATACAGGCGGCGCAGGCCAGCCGTGATCCGGTTATGTACGCGCTGGCGCTGCGCGACTTCCTGTGGGAGATCCCCGATGGCCACGTCAGCATGTCGCTGAACCTGATAATTGATCAGTTCCAGCGCGAGACGGAAGGCGGCCTCGGTATCGCCATCCGCGAGCTGGACGACGGCCGCGTGATCGTTAACTACCTGCTGCCCGGCAGCCCGGCGGATCAGGCGGGGATGCAGCTCGGCACGGAAATCCTCGCTTATGATGGCGTGCCGATTGGTGAAGTGCTGGATAACACCTTCGTCTGGGCGCATCAGGCGCTGGGGACAGACCATGCGCGCCGTCTGCAGGAGCTGCGCTACGCGACCCGCTGGCCGATGGGTACCACCGTTGAAGTCACTTTCCGTAACCCGAACGAAACCGATTCGCAGACTGTCGCCCTCGATGTCGTGCCGGAGCGCAGCAGCTTCAGCTTCAGCTCGTTTAATACGGGTATCGGTGGCGATGAACTGCCGGTCGAATTTGAGATCCTGCCGAGCGGCTACGGCCTCGTGTCGATCTACAGCTTCAGCGATGATGAGTATCTGACTGTCCAGTTGTGGGAGCGCATGATCCGTACCTTCCGCGATGCGGAGGTGCCGGGCATCATCATCGACATGCGCAACAACGGCGGCGGCAGCGGCTTCCTGGCGGATCAGATGTCGGCGTACTTCTTCAATGAGTCGATCATCGTGGGCAACTCCGGTGTCTATAATGAAGACTTTGGCGATTTCTACTTCGATGAGCGCGGGCAGGATGTGCTCTATCTGCCCGAAGAAGAACTGCGCTTCCTGGGGCCGGTGGCGATTCTGGTTGAGCCATCATGCTTCAGTGCGTGTGAGTTCTTCACGTATAACCTCACGCTGCGTGACGACGTCGCAATCGTCGGCCACTATCCGACGGGCGGCCTGGGCGGTGGCGTCCAGGACTTCTTCATGCCGGAGAACGTGACAATCCGCTTCACGGTGGCGCGTGCGGTCGACCCTGATGGCAATATCCACATCGAGGGTAAGGGCGTTGCGCCGACATTCCGCGTGCCGGTGACGGAGGAAACGCTCTTCGCTGAGGGCGACGTGCTGCTGCAGGCCGCCGAGCAGGCGCTGACTGAACTCGTCCGTGGCGTGGTAGTCGACGGCGGGGAGTTGGGCTTCGGCGCGACCTTCGGCACGGTCAGCGCCACGGCCAATGTGCAGCCGGATACCGGCGTGCAGTACACGGTCGAACTACCGGGCGGCTCAATCGCCTCGATGACCGTCACTGATGAAACCGGCCAGCGCGATACTATCCTGCGCATTTACGACGCCAGCGGCGCGAATCTGCTGGCCGAGAATGACGACAACGGCGAATCGCCTAATTCCGCCCTGGTTGACCTGGGTGTGGGCAGCCAGCCGCTGAACGTCATTGTGGAGATGCGCCTCAAGGAAGGCGAAGACCCGGGCCAGCTCACGCTGACCATCGAAACAGTCCCTGCTGACGCGCAGTAAATCGCTAAGCTGAATCGTCAGTTGGGTAAAGGGCCGGATTTCTCCGGCCCTTTTGCCGTTCAATCGCCAGCGGGTCGCGGCTGTTCGATGCGCTGGCGGCGGTTGAGCCAGGCGAACACGCGCAGATTAACAATGCCGATGCCCAGGAAGATCATGCTGGCCCCCACCAGGATGAACAGGTCCAGCCGCTCATTGAGGAAGATCACGCCCATGAGCAGGCCGACGGCGGGCACCACGTAGGTAACCATTGTCGCCCGTGCGGCACCCAGACGCTTAACCACTTCGTAGAACATCAGATAGGCTACGAAGGTATTCACGACGGCCAGTATGAGTACGGCGAGCAGCAGGTCAGGTGTCATCGGCGGGAGTACTGCCGGCACATCGAAGAAGGTCGTACCGATGCCCAGTAAGGCCATCTCCGCAAAGCTGGCGCTGAGCATGGCCGTCGCCGCCAGCACGACCGGCTCGACCTGTCCCTGGATCACCTTACGGCTGAAGTTGGTGAAGAGCGCGTAGCACACCGACGAACCAATCACCGCCAGCTGACCGAGCAGACCACCCGTCAGGATTTCTCCGCTGTCCCAGTTGCGACCGGCGAGCACCGTAATCCCCGCAAAGCCAACCATCAGACCGATGACCTTCTGCGTGGTGATGCGCTCATCAGCGAAGGCAAAATGTGCGACGATCAGGCCAAACAGCGCGGTCGTCGATTGCAGGACGCTCGCAAGGCTGCTCTCGATATGCTGTTCGCCGTAGGCCAGCAGGGTAAACGGGATCGCGTTGTTGCCAATGCCGATTACGGCGATGCTGGCCCAGGTGCGCCAGTCGCGGGGGAGCGGTCGGCGGCGCAGCAGGACGACCACCCACAGCAGCACCGCGGCGATCCCTACGCGCAGGAGGATCAGGTGCAGGGGGTGCAGTACCTCCACGCCGACGCGAATCAGCATGAACGAGGAACCCCACATGATGCCCAACGCCCAGAACATCAGCCAGGCGGCCATACGCTGTCTCCATCCATTATGATCGTGATGTGGATTATCGTCTGTGATGTGTCACGCGCAGCACATTCGCACAGCATACGCCTGCCGCCCGGAGCGGTCAACAGCCGGGATAGGCCAATCGCACGTGATCAGCCACGGCGCAGCAACTGGAAGAGTCGCCAGCGCAGCCCTGGTGGGAAGATCGACCGGTAGATGAGACCGAGGCGCTCAGTCGTCAGTGGGCCGAGGACGCGCGCAGCCTGTCGATACAGTATGCCGCGATAGCGATACTGAGCGCGACCGTAACGGCGCGCCTGCGCAAAACCCGCCCGCGCGCTCTCGTAGTGGCCGGCTTCATACAGATGCGAAGACACCGACGAGGCCACCTCCGCCATAAGATCGTGATAACGGGCGGGAACGTGCGGTGCCAACAGATCGAGCGCTTTCAGGTTTGCTTCGCGGTGTTTGGGCGAAAGTCGGCGATTGTGACCGCGTGCGAGGCTGTTCAGGCGGGGGCGGGCGATCACCAGCGGCTCGTCAATGACGGCAGTGCGATTTGCCAGCAGCGCCAGTGAATTGTTGAAGTAGTAATCGAGGGCTGCTGTCAGACCGACGTCTTTGTAGCCACCGTTGCGCAGCGCCAGCTCCCGCGTGAAGGTGATGCTCAGCGTGTTGGTATTACCGACGAGTGTCGTCGCGCACACGTCAAAGGGCTGTCTGAACCGGAAGATACGCGCCTGGTCGATCTCGCCGCCGCGTCTGGCGCAGTTGGTGATGATCAGGTCGGGCCGCTCTTCCGCGATGGCGCGACGGATCGACGCGCACCATGTCGGCGCAAAGAGGTCATCCGCGTCATGGTAGTGCACGTATTCGCTGGTGCAGGTGTTCAGCAGCAGATTGCGCCCATAAACAGCGCCCCGGTTTTCTTCGCCGCGCAGGCTGCGCAGCCGTGGATGCTGCGGCGCGTAATCGCTGGCTGGGCGCGGCGCGCAGTCGTCGTAGATCAGGATTTCGTCCGGTATTTCCGTGCCACTCAGCAGCGAATTGACACATTCCGTCAGCAGCTCGGATTCGTCATAATACGTGATGAGCACTGCCAGCCTGGAAGACACCACCCGACCCCAGGAGTTCGCGACAATTACGCCTTAGCTTAGTCAGTTGGTAAAAAGAATTCAATCGTGAAACGAGATGCAGCATCAACCGAATGCAAACGGGCGAGGAGTTCCTCGCCCATGAAGACTTGCACTCTCTATCTGATGATGCAGACTAATCCCACTGACGATCATCCTGCACGGTGCGCGCGCTGGCGTCGATGTCTTCGAAGACGACTTCGTCAATGCGCAGGCGGACGGCGTTGCGCGCCAGCGCCTGCAACTGCTCCGCCAGACCATCAGCGCTGGCATCCGGCTTGAGCTGGACCTTCAGCGTGACGTAATCGGCGTTACCGGGTCGGGTGATGACGGCCTGCAGGCGCTCGATCTGGGGGAACTGAGCCGCGGCCAGTTTAAGCTGGTTCGGATGCAGGAACATACCGCGTACCTTGATCGCTTCGCCACTGCGCCCATACAGCCCGAGCAAATGCTGATAGCGCCCCTCGATGAGATCGGGTGAGAGCGCACCCAGGTCACCCGTGCCGAAGCGGATCAGCGGATACTTCTTGTTGAAGGTCGTCACGACGATCTCACCGATGCTGCCTGGCTCCAGCAGGTCGCCGGTTTGAGGATCGCAGATCTGTACGTAGAGCGTATCCATCAGTTGGAAGCCAGGCAAACCCGAGACGGTATAGCCCATGAAGCCCAAATCGGCGGTGCCGTAGGCGCTGGTCGTGACCATGCCATACGTGCCCTCGAAGCGATCCCGCTGCGCCGCTGTGTATGGCTCCGCACTGAACAGCGCTTTCTTGAGCGGGTTCGTCTCTGGCGTCATGCCCATGCCTTCCATCTTGTCGAGCATGGTCATCAGGTAGCTTGGCTGGCCGACAAAACCCGTCACCCCCAGCGCCTGGACCATCATGATCTGCAGGTCGGTATTGCCGGGGCCGGTCGGGATGACGGTCGCGCCCATTGCGCGCAGGCCCTCATCCAACAGGATGCCCGCCGGGGTCAGGTGATACATGAACGTGTTCAGGACGCGGTCGCCCCGTCCGAAGCCCACCGCCCGGAAGGGTGCCAGCGCCGCCTGTGGGTCTTCCGGCTCCGGCTGTGGATCAAAGATCGGCCCGGGTGAAATATAGATGCGCGGCAGGTCGGCGGGGTCGATGGTCAAAAAACCGCCGAACGGGGGGTTCTGGCGGTGGATTTCGACCAGGGCATCTTTGCTCAGTACGGGGATTCTGGCGAGATCGTTCGCCGTCTGGATATCCGCCGGGGTGACGCCGGCCTGCTCCATCTGCCACCGGATCGCCGGGGCCTTCTCATAGGCATGCGCGACCAGGTCGCGCATGCGTGCGTCAAACTCAGCGCTCAATTTGCCCTCCTCGTGATGCAGTCGCTCATCTCATTACGGTGTTACACAGATCGCAGGGGCGCTGATGAGGCGACCCCTTCTCAACCTCACCTCAACCCCTCTCCAAAGGCGAGGGGCAACGAAAGCAACCCGTTTCTACCCTCTCCACCTGGAGACGGAGCCGGGGTGAGGTAAAACGCTCACAGGGTGGCGCGATTGTCTGCCCGTTTTTGAGGCTAAGTGCCGTCGATTGGGCACAATCGCTTGTTAACCCAGCCAGCGTTTACGACGTTTATAGTGCTTGACTTCGCGGTAGCTCTTGCGCTCGCCCATCTGGTTGAGGCCGAGGTAGAACTCCTTGATGTCTTCGTTTTCGCGCAGTTGGGCGGCAGGTCCATCAAGCACGATACGGCCATTTTCCATGACATAGCCATAATCCGCCACATTGAGCGCGGCGCGTGCGTTCTGTTCCACCACCAGGATGCTGACACCTTCACGGGTGTTGATGTCGCGGACGATGTGGAAGATTTCCTCAACAAGCATCGGTGCCAGCCCGAGCGAAGGTTCATCGAGCATCATGATTTTGGGATGGGCCATCATCGCCCGCCCGATGACCAGCATCTGCCCCTCGCCGCCGCTGAGATAGCCGCTGACCCGCTTGCGCAGGTCTTTGAGGCGGGGGAAGTAATGAAAGACGCGTTCGAGGTCCTCGCGGACGTGGCGACCGCCTTTGTAGGTCTGGCCGCCAACGCGCAGGTTTTCTTCAACGGTCAGATGGCGGAAGAGGGGGCGGCCTTCGATCACCTGCACGACGTTTTCACGCACGATGGCTTCCGCGCTGAGTGTATCCAGGCGGGTGTCGCCCCACATGATGCTGCCGCGCGTCACCTCGCCGGTTTCGCTGCGGAGCAGGCCGCTGATAGCTTTAAGCGTGGTCGATTTGCCTGCGCCGTTCGGCCCGAGCAGCGACACGACCTTACCGGGTTCCACTTTCAGCGAGACGCCGCGCAGCACCAGGATCACGCTGCTGTACATGACTTCGATATTGTTTACCGTCAGCGTGAGGTTGTGGGCCGCCGACCGGGTGGGGGCTTCTTGCGCTTTTGCAGCCATAGGCTTGATTCACTCACTGTCGATCACTATCGGTGGGCGTAGGGATGGTGCAGGGATGGGGCGGCGCACGCGCACCGCCCCACCGGCAGATTAAACCTTAGCTGTCGCCCGTCGGGCGCAGGTCGGGTGTTTCTTCGAAGTCCGTCAGCGGGACGACGATCGGCACCAGCACCGGGCCGCTCTCCGTCTCAACGACGACCGGCGGGTTATCGGGCAGGCTGGCCGGGCCGCCATCCTGGCCCAGGTAGCGCAGCTCAGCCATGCGATTTTCGTAGGCATCGCGGATCTCGCCACCCCGGAAGTCGATCAGGTACATGCCGAGCGGGCTGTATACCAGTTCTTCGATCGTCTGCTTGACGGCGGCACCGGTGATACCATCCGCGCCTTCACGGTTGGCGGTGCGCACCATGATCTCGATGAAGGCATCAACCGAGGTCACGCCGAGCAGGTAAGCGATATTGCGGACCAGCGGCGGGCGGCTGTTGTCGTCGGCCAGTTCGTTCATCCAGGCTACGCCGGGGTTATCGCTTTCCGTCCACCACAGGAAGGGCATGCTGCCGATCAGACCATCAACGGCGGGCAGGCCGCTGGCGCCGATGGTCGTCTGGCCCAGGAAACCGACGGAGGTATCCAGCGCCCAGTTGACGCCGGCCAACTGCACCTGCTCGCCCAGGCCGAGGTTATTAACGGTAGCGGCGACTTCTGCCGGGCCAGTGCCCAGGCTGTTGGTGTAGAGGATGTTCGCGCCAGCGTCTACCAGATTCTGCACCTGGCCGCTGATGTCGCTGCCAGGGGCGAAGTATTCCGGTGCTTCAAGGACGGTCACGCCCTGCTCCGCACAGTGGGCGATGGCTTCCGGCGTGAAGGCCGCACGACCGAAGGCGTTCGGCCAACTGATGTAGCCTACGACCGGGTTTTCGATATTGGCACCCGCGTACTTGCAGAAATCACCGAACTGGTCGACGTACAGCGGGTTAGTCGCGAAGGTCCAGCCGGGGGTGTTGGCGTCTTCACCGTACAGGCCAGGGACGCTGCCTGCTGAAAGCAGTACCGGGATCTCATCTTCTGCCAGCGATTCGCGCAGCAGTTCGCTGTCGTCCGACGAGTAGAGCACGAGGAACGACGGGTTCTCCGCGCTGACGCGCTCGTAGATTACGGCCGTCGCTTCCTGATCACCGCCGGTGTCGATGGTGGTCGCGTCCGGCAGGGTGATCTCAGCACCGCAGATACCGCCGCGTGCGTTGAAGTAGGCGGCAGCGTCAGCGAAGCCTGCCAGCAGCGGCTGGGTGATCGGCGCGTAGGGGCCGCTCAGATCGCCCATGTGCCACAGCATGAACGACTGACCACTCAGGTCAACTTCGCATTCCGTGCGCTCGATGAAATCCGGCAGTTCTTCCTGAGCCAGCGCCGGTATGGTCAGGCTCAGGGCGAGGGCAGCTACGAGGAGTAAAAGTAACTTACGCATTTGTCAAACCTCTCTGTGAAAGCTTCTAGTCAGAATAGCTTTTCTTTGTGTGACAGGGCGCGATGCCCTGATAACACCGATCAGAATCGCCAGCGCGAGTCGTGCATGGCGTCAGTAGGAATACGGTCGTATCTTCCAGGCGATCTTGAGAATCTCCCATCGATAGGCCAGCCCGCGCGGCTCAAAGATCAAAAACAAGAGCAGCGCCAGCCCGAAGAGCAGCGACGGCAGCGCCGACCCGATCTGAATTGCATCCACGAACGGCAGCAGCGTCGGCAGGAAGCTGTTGAATACGGGGCCAATCGCCGGGATGACGACGTTCGTCACCAGCTTGACGAAGGCCACGCCGAACAGCGGCGCCAGCGGGAAGCCCGCCCCACCAATTACCAGCATCGCCAGCAGCTCGATGGATGTATTCAGGCGGAAGGTCTCAATGCTCAGCGTGTTGCGGTCGAAGGCCAGCAGCGCCCCGGCGATCCCGGCGTACAGCGCACTCAGGAAGAAGGCGCGTAGCTTGTAGTTGAAGACGTTGATGCCCAGCAGCTCCGCTGCCAGATCGTTATCTCGGATCGAGATGAGGGCGCGTCCGGTGCGGCTGCGGATGATGTTGCGGGCGGCCAGCATCAGCACGATGGCCAGCGGCACGATGATGTAATAAATCGCCGCATCACTGGCGAAGACCAGCGGCCCCAACTGCGGCGCGGGGATGCTCGGCAGGGCGTCCGGCGCGTTCGTCAGCGGCTTAAGCGGATTTTCGATGATCCACGGGATGATGAACTGCGCGGCCAGGGTCGCCATTGCCAGATAGAAGCCCTTAACGCGCAGAGACGGCAGGCCGAATATCAGCCCAACCAGCCCTGTCAGCAGGGCGGCGGCGGGCAGCGCCAGCCAGAAGGGCATCGGCCCGATGGGCACGCTGGACCCGAAAAGCTGCATCTCGAAGCCGCGTGCGAAGAGCGCACCGGCATAAGCGCCAGTCGCCATGAAGGCGGCATGCCCCAGTGAAATCTGGCCGGTGTAGCCCACCAGGATGTTGAGGCCCTGCGCGGCGATCACGAAGATGGCGATCGTGTTGATGGTGGTCACCAGATAGGCCGGGACGATATTCAGGCCGAGCGGCCCACCGGCAGTCAGCAGTGGGATCAGCAGCAGCAGGCCGAACCCACCCCACGACAGCAGCCGGTCGCTGCGCGTGCGGTTGAGTGCCATATCCTGCTTGTAATTTGTATCGAATACCCCGGCGGGGCGGATGTTGGCCGACATAGATTCTTCCTAAGGTTCGCTTATTGGCTCGCTCGTGTGCAGCGCAGATGCGCGCTCGTCAGGCTGTCAGATGCGCTCGATACGCTTCTCACCGAACAGCCCCTGCGGCCGCACGACGAGGATGATCATCAGGACGACGTAAGGCGCGAGATTTTCCGCCACGTCCCCGGTGAAGAGCAGCTTGGCCCATTCTTCCGTCAGGCCCAGGACGAGACCGCCCACCAGCGCGCCGGTGATGCTCTCCAGGCCGCCCAGCAGCACCGCCGGGAAGGCCCGCAGCGCGATGAAGTGCAGGTTGGTATCAATTGTGCTGGAATTGGTGGAGCCAGCGTAGAGCACGCCCGCGATCCCCGCCAGCAGCGCAGCGATACCCCAGGTCACCGCCAGGATGACGCGCACGCGCAGCCCTACCGATTCCGCGAGCTGCTGATTCTCTGAGGTGGCGCGCATCGCCAGCCCGATACTCGTATAGCGAAACAGGGCGAAGAACGCGCCGAAGGCGATCAGGGCGATGACGAAGGCCAGCAAACGCGGCTGGTCGATCAGGACGGAGCCGCCCAGGAAATCCGCCTGAATGCGGATCGGGTCCTGAATGCGGACGAGCTGCCCCGGCAGGAAGGGGTGCGGCTCGCTGAAGATCAGCAGACTGCGCGGCTGCGCGCCCCACAGCAGATTCGTCAGGCCGACGAGGATCTCCGCCAGGGCGAGCGTCACCATGACAGCGGCGAAAATGGGCTGGCCGATCAGCGGGCGAATGGTGAAACGCTCAATCACGAGGCCGAGCAGCACCGTCCCGCAGATGGCCCCCACCATCGCATGAAGCCAGCGCAGTTCCAATCCGCCGATGGACATGCCGATGGTCAGCAGGATGACGGCCACCGCGCCACCGAGGAGATACAGCGGCTTCAGCAGGTTGCGCGCGCTGGCCGTACCCAGCACCATGACGACAGTCGCCGTCGCCAGCAGAAACGCGCCCAAAGGTGCAATATTCGCTTCCGTGAAGAAGCTGAAGAACAAAAAGCCGCTGACCATCATCATGCCGCCATGGGCGAAGTTGAACACGCCCGACGCCTTGTTGATGACGACGATACCCAGGGCGATCGTCGCGTAGATGCCGCCCAGCAGCAGCCCACTGATCGTGCGCTGCGCGATCTGCACGCCGCTTTTATCGGCGACCAGCGGTCCCAGCCACGCGATCAGGAAGACGATGCCCAGGCCGTACAGCAGCCAGTTGGCGTATTTACGGTAAGAAGCAGGCAATATTGCAGTCAAGTCACTCGTCCTCTGATAAAAAATACTCGTACTAAAAACTGATGCTGTTGAGGCGGCAGGCCCGCCCGTATTACTGCTGTGATGCCACCTTAGCGAGTCGGGATGACTGTATGTACGTGCAGGTCCGTCTCGATGACCGCTTCGCGCCCATCACGATACTTGACTTCGGCGCGCACACGTACGCGGTCCTTATCGCCATACATGGCTTCCAGGATGTCGCCGTACTTCTGCATGAGCGTGCGCCGCTTGAGCTTGCGCGTACGTGTCAGTTCGCCCTCGTCCGCGTCGAACGCTTTGTGCAGGATGACGAACTTATGCAGGCGGCTGTACTCCGGCAGGCTGTTGTTGACCCGTTCAATATCCTGCTGAATTAATTGGTAAGTCTCTTCTTTCTGGCTCAGGTCCACGAATGTGGTGAAGTTCATGCCGCGCTTTTCCGCCCAGCGAGCGACGTTCTCAAAGTCGATGATGATGATGGCCGTCACGTAGGGCATGTCGAAGCCGCCGATGGTCATGATGTCCTGAATATAGGGGCTGAACTTCAGGCGGCCTTCGATGAACTGCGGGCTGAACCTCTGCCCTTTGCTGAGTTCGATCAGGTCCTTGACGCGCTCCAGGTAGACGAGATGGCCGTCCTCGCGCATGTAACCGGCGTCGCCGGTGTAGTACCAGCCCTCGCTGTCGATGGATTCTGCCGTCTGATCGGGGGCGTTGTAGTACCCTGCGAAGCGTGCCGGGGTGCGGATCAGAATCTCCTGATCTTCAGCAATCTTGATCTCCACGCCCGGTACGATGACGCCGACGCTATCCAGCTTGACGTCGCCGGGCAGGTGGATCGTGCCCATCGTCTCAGTCGAAGCGTAAAGCTGCCGTAGTTCGACGCCGATCGCACGGAAAAAGCGGATCACATCCGGGGAGAGCATGGCCCCGGCGGTTAGAACGTTGCGGGCGCGTGTCAGGCCGATTTTATCGCGCAGCGGGCCGAAAACGGCGACGTCGCCCAGTCTGCGCAGCAGTCGCAGATGCGCCGGGATCGACTTGCCGGCGTCTTCCGCGTCGATGATCTTATACGCGACCGGCATGAACATCGCGAACAGTGCGCGGTTGATCCTGGTGCTGTCGTTCAGGCGGAAGCGTACCGTGCTCGCCAGATTCTCCCACACACGCGAGGGGAACAGCAGGCCGACCGGCGCGATCTCGCGCATATCCAGCGGGACGGTCTCCGGGCCTTCCGGGAAGTTGATCATCATGCCGCGCATAAGATGCGGGGCGAAGCCAAACGCCTGCTCTGTCAGCCAGGCCATCGGGCTGAAGGACAGCCAGTTATCCTGATACGTCACCGGCACATAGTCGAAGTTCATCTGGTTGCCGTAGACGAGCTGCCGGTTAGTAATCATGGCGAATTTGGGCAGGCTGGTCGTGCCGGAAGTCATGCTCAGGATGATGGTGTCTTCTGGCCGGGTGGCTGCGATGCGCTCTTCGAACAACCCGGGGTTCTGCTGACGGTGCTGCTGACCGAGTTCTTCCAGCTCCTCGACGCTCATCAGCCAGGGGTCGTCGTAGCTCCACATGCCTTTGTGTTCCCAGTAGATCACGCGTTTGATCTGAGGCACTTTGGCTTTGATCGCCAGCGCCTTATCGACCTGCTCCTGATCGTGAGCGAAGAGAATGGTCGAATTGGTGGAGGTGATTGCGTAGAGCATATCCGGCTCTGGCAGCGCATCGCTGAAGACGGCGCAGCTCATGGCCCCGGCGCTGTGGGCGGCGATCTGTGCCCAGTACATCTCCGGGTCGTTCTCACCGATGATGCAGACTGTTTCGAAGGCTTGCAGCCCCAGGCTGATCAGCCCGTGGAAGATATTGCTGACGTGGTTGTACTCGTCATTCCACGTGTATTCGATCCAGATGCCGTAGCGCTTCTTGCGCATGGCCGTCTGATCGCCCAGGCTGCGTACCTGCTTTAAGAAATTCTTGGGGAGTGTATCGGCATCAGCGGGGACTTCTTCAACGTGGCCGCTGAGCTTTGAGGTGTAGACAGTTCCCGGTTTCGGATCGCGGTAGGTGATGGCTTCTGTTGAGTGATCGGGATTGGCCACTGCCATGTTTACGCCTCCTGACCCAGATAGGCTTTGATGACCGCTTCGTTACGGCGGACTTCTTCGGGGGTGCCTTCACCAATCTTCATGCCGAAATCCAGCACGACGATGCGGTGCGAGATATCCATCACGAGGCCGATGTCATGTTCAATGAGCATGATGGTCGTGTCCTGCTGCTCATGAATATCGAGGATGAAGCGGGCCATGTCCTCTTTTTCCTCGACGTTCATACCGGCCATCGGCTCGTCCAGCAGCAGCAGACGCGGCTCCAGGGCCAGGGCGCGCCCCAGTTCGACGCGCTTCCGCAGGCCGTAGCTCAGCGTGCCGACGATCGATTTGCGGATGCTCTCCATCTCGAGGAACTCGATGATCTGCTCGATCATGCGCCGATGGCGGATCTCCTCCGCCTGACTGGGTCCCCAGAACAGCGCATTGCTGAACATGCCGCTCTTCATGTGGATGTGGCGCGCCGCCATCAGGTTGTCGAGGACGGTCGCGTTGGTATACAGGGCGATATTCTGAAAGGTCCGGCTGATGCCCAGTTGGGCGCGCTTGAAGGCGGGCACATCGTTGATGCGCTGCCCTTCAAAGAGGATGTTGCCTTCCTGCGGGTGATAAAAGCCGTTGATGCTGTTAATCAGGCTGGTTTTGCCCGCGCCGTTCGGGCCGATGACAGCTAGAATCTGGCCTTCTTCTACATCGAAACTGACATCACGCAGGGCACGGATGCCGCCGAAACTCAAAGAAACATTTTCAACGCGCAGCTTGGTTGCCATTTAAAATGAATTCCGTTTCGCAAAAATGTGTCTAGTTCTATTGGCACATAGTAATTTGTCGAAAAAAACAGACACACTCTGACAATTTTCACACGATGAAGATAACAAATATCACTTGTGGCTGCAACAAGCCTGCATCTAATGCTCAGATAGTCCTAAGCCAGCATCAGCGCGCCGGTCTGCGGGGATAGGGTGATGCTGCGTGCGGCGGCGTTAGAAGCCGCCGATGGGCGTCGGTGGGACGGGCGTCGGTGGGATCGGCGTCGGCAGGGTAGCCCCCTGATAGCCTGCGCAGCGGATCGTCACGTTCGTCAGGCCGGTGAGGATATCGTTCTTGATCTGCTCCGGCGGGTCGAGCAGCAGTGCCTCATTGAGGATGGCCCAGGCGGCGTCACACTCACCGAGCAGGTAGTGCGACCATCCGCGCAGGTAGTAGCAGCGGATATCTTCTGAGCCGAGGCCGATACACTCATTGAAGGAATCGATCGCGCCTTCGTAGTTGCGGCGCGTGTACTGCAACTGGCCCAGCGTGGCGAAAATATCGGCGTAAAGCGCGGTATCGGTCGGCTGCAGGTCGAGCGCCTGGAGACAGTACGGCTCCCCCTCCTGAAACAGACCAACTTCGATGTACGTCTGGCAGATGCGCAGATAGGCTTTGGCGTCCGTCGGGTTGAATTCCAGCAGGCGTTCGTAAATGCCGATAGCCATCTCCTGATCGTCAATGCGGCGATACAGCAGCGCCAGCTCCAGATAAGGGCCGGTCAGGTTCGGGTTGATGGCGATTGCCTGCTGCATCTGGGCGATGGCTTCGGTGAAGCGCCCGGTAAACACCAGCGGATAGAAATAGGCGCGGCGCGCATTGGCGTTCATCGGGTCGATGCGGATGGCGAGTTCGCCATTTTGCAGCGCCTCCTGATAGCGACTGATGTTGTTGTAGGCGATGGCCAGTGCAGAGCGCAGCGGCGCATACGGCTGGCCCAGTTCGATGCCGTTGATGGCGATGGGGATCGCTTCGGTCGGGTTAGTCCACATCAGCGAACTGGCCTTGAGCGCATAGCCGCGTGGGTCGTCCGGTACCATCTCGATGACGCGGTCACCGAGCTGTGAAGCTTCTTCGTAACGTTCCATATCGACGAGCAGCATGCCGTATTCATACAGGTAGGTGGGGTTATCGGGCTGCTGCTTGGCGGCCTGCTCCCAGAAGACGAGCGCGCCTTCGACGTCGCCCGCCTGATACAGCGATACCGCCTGCTGCGCGCGTGCGCTGGCGAAGGGCGTCGCTGTGGGCGCTCTGTCGATGGCTTCCAGGGCGACGAGCTGGAGTTCGTCATAGCGCCAGATCGTCAACAGCGGGATGAGCACGATCAGCCCGGTCAGGATGCCCAGCAGGTACATCCGCGACGGTGTAGTGCGGTTGCGGCTGAACAGCGGGCGCTGATTGCGTCGAATGCGGTCGGTGCTCTGGAACATGGGCGCTTACGGCTGGTGGGCAGTATGGCCCGCTAGATTAATGCAGACTACGGTGATCGTCAATGCGAAATGGTCGCACGCTGGCCACCGCCAACCTGTCGCAATGCTGACGCTGCGCGCGGGCTTCAGCGTAGCGCCCAGGTGTTTTCATAGCGACCGGCGTAGGCCAGCGCGCCATTCAGGGTGACCTGCAGGTTGTAGGGCTGGGCGTTGCCGGGGAGCTCGAGCTGTAGATCGTCCGTGATCTGCGCGTCCTCATGCGACCAGCTCAGGCTGCTGCCGTCGTCGAGGTCGGCGCGGGCCTGCAACCAGAACGGCCCGCAGTCATAGTCGCGCTGCGGCTGATTAAAGCGCAGCCGGGCGTGTTCTGCGTGCAGATCAGCCTGCTGCACATAGATGCGATGATGATAGAAGACGCTGTGATCGGCCCGCGCCGTGACCTTATCCCGCCAGCGCTGCCAGAGTTCCGCAGGCAGCAGCTCGCGCAGCGTCTCGTATTCCGCAGGTGAGCGCAGCCATATGAATTGCAGTGCTTCGAGGCCGGTGGCATCGGGCAGCAGCACCTGAGCGTCGCGGTAGGCCAGGATTTCATCGCGTTCATCAGCACTGAACCAGCCGTCATGATAAATCTGATCGAAGGGCAACTGTTTGAAGAAAGCCGCCGTCCGCGCCGTTTTGCCGGTCCGCGCCGGGTCGCCTGCGGAAATGCGCGCCTCCGGGTTCAGCAGCAGCGCTTCCAGGTCGAACAGCAGGCAGACCGGGATGCTCTCGGCCTGCGCCGGCTGTGCGCCGTCAACCGGGCGGAAGCCCTCCGTATGGTAGCGCTGCGGTGGCCGCGGCCGGAAGTGCAGCCGCACGAAATGCGCCCACCGGTCGCCGCTGGTCGGCCCGTGCTGATCGCGTGCCGTCATCTGATCGGCTGCCAGCACGCCGCCCAGCGTGTGAATATCCACATAAAGGAACAGGAAGTACGGCCACCAGGAACGTGCCCCCAGCCGTGGATCCGTGCGCAGGTCGTGCAGCACGCGCCGGAAAGCGGCGGCATCGCGCTTTTCATCGGCGGTGCGGCCGGGGCTGCGGTCGCGCCCGCTGCGCGTAGCGAAGGGAGAATCGCTCGTCGCGGCAGAATCCACCTGTGGGGCGAAGGCGCTGCCCGCACTCAGATCGCTGAGCAGATCGCGCAGCATGGCGTCGTAGCGTGCAGCCTCGCTGAAATCCAGGTAGTTCAGATGCTCCAGCGCCAGCGGAATCTCCGCTGTGGCCTGGAGGCGCAGCGGGATCACGCGCTTACCTTTGCGCAGAGCGCGCAACTGCTCCGCACGGCACCACTGACTATCAAACGAAGCGCGGCTCATCAGGGCCAGCGTGACATCACAATGCTCGATGGCGTCCTCGATGCGTTGCGACCAATCCGCACCGCCGGGGATCTCGTCCAGATCGAGCCAGACGTTATGACCGATGCGCTGCAGATCGTCGCGCAGGCGTAGTGCCAGTTCGCGGCCATCCGCCCGCCCATAGGAGATGAAGATGTTCAGTGTGGCGCGTGGCATCAGGCGTCCTCGTGTTCGCTGGCGGCTAGGGCCTGGGTAGTATCCGGGTGCAGGGAGGGCGGCAGCATCTGCACGCCCATCACAGGCGATTCACCGGGCAGCGCCAGCTTCACCGGTCGGATGGCGGGCAGGGCAGCCAGCATCGCAATCAGATAAGGCCCATAAGCGGCCAGCCCATCGGGGAGCTGCTGCGGCAGCAGATAACCAGCCCGCTTGACTGCGGCCCAGAGCGCACGCAGGCTGCTCTCCGGCAGGAAGATCGGCGACGACTTAATCGGGTTGATCTTCAGGCTGGCGCGCTGCTGGCGCGTCTCAGCGATGACGCGGAAGCGCTGCGGCGCGTCTTCGAGCGTCTCGAAATCCGGGTTTTGCTTGAGACGGGCTTTGAGATCGCGCCAGAAGCTGCTGAACGTTACGTCAGTACGTGGGCGGTTGAGCCACAGGCGCAGCGCGCGCGGGTTGATCGAAGTATCTTCGCTGTCTTCTGCCGTGTCTAAGTGTACGTAAACCATGATCGGCAGCGGCTGAAGATAGGCTTCGAGCAGGGGGCGCACCGTCGTATCCCAGTCCAGGCCGCCCTGACCGGTCCCCAGCGCCGGGAACGACGCCGAGGTAATGCCCAGTTCTGCATAGCTGGTGACGAACTTCTGCAGGCCCTGCTCGATGTACTCCGGGCGAGAGGGGGCGCGATAGTGCTTCTTGGTCGGGAAGTTAAGCACCCAGGTGTGGGGATCGCGCCACAGCAGCAACCGCCCAATATCGAACTCATCAGCCTGACACAGCGCGGCGTACTGGTCGAACATCTCCGGGAAGCAGCGCTTGAACGTCCGGGCGAGGCCAGCGCCCATCACGCCAACGGTGTTTACCGGGTTGACCAGGACGCGGGCCGGGCTGGTGAGCAGATCGCCATAGACAGTCAGGATCATAACCCGGGAAACCTCACAGGCGCGGATGAACCAGGGCGCACACATGCGGCAGCTTGTCGCCCGAACTCAGCATACCACAGCCCGCGATTCGCAACCATTAGGCTGTGGCTCGGCTACCGCCGCCAACGGGTGCGCCCTGTTGACGATGGCTTGCCGTTGGCTTGTTGCATTGTGCCCCCTATGCCCTTGCCTGTATAATCAGGCGGAATTCGCGTCCCATGTCCGGCATGGAGACGTGGACGACTGCACGCGACCGGGAACGCCATGACGGACGAACTCATCAGCAAAAACATCGGCGGTTACGAAGTCCAGCGCGTCATCGGACGTGGCGGCATGGCGACGGTCTACCTCGCGCGGCAGCAATCCATGAATCGGCAGGTTGCCCTCAAGGTGCTGCCCAAGCAGTTCGTCAACGATGATACCTATATCCAGCGCTTCGAACGCGAAGTTGCGATTGTCGCCAAGCTGGAACACCGCAATATTGTGCCAGTCTATGATTATGGCGAGTATGACGGCCTGCCGTATATCGTCATGCGCTACATGCCGGCAGGCTCTCTGGATGAGCTGCTGCTGGATGGCCCGATGCCGCCGGACAAAGTGCTGAGCATCGTCACGCAGATTGCGCCCGCCCTCGATTACGCCCACAGCAAGGATGTCCTGCACCGCGATCTGAAGCCGTCGAACGTGCTGCTCGATGACGATGGCGGCGCGTTCATCACGGATTTCGGCATCGCCCGCCTCAGCGCGGACGGTATCAGCGCCATTACGACACAGGGCGTCGTTGGCACCCCCAGTTACATGTCGCCAGAGCAGGCGCAGGGCAAGCCGCTGGATGGTCGCAGCGACGTCTACGCCCTGGGCATTGTTCTGTTTGAGATGCTCACGAGTCGGCGGCCCTTCGAGAGCGAAACGCCTTACAGCATCGCCGTGATGCAGGTGACCACGCCGCCGCCATCGCCGCGCAGCTTTAACCCGGCGATCAGTCCGGCGCTGGAGACCGTCATACTCAAAGCGCTGCGCAAGCAGCCACACGAGCGCTACGCGACCGCGACGGATCTCATGATGGAGCTGCGGCAGGCCATCGAGCACCCTGAGCTGGTGCTGTCACAGGATACACAGCCTGCGCCGCCCGCACATACCAAACCTGCGCCGCAATCCGTGCCGCTGGTTGGCGCGCCATCCAGCAACCCGCCGATCCGTTACCCGACGCCCAGCCAGCCGAGCCGCGTCAGTGCCAGTTACCCGGTGGTGCAGCGTGGCCCGATCTCGCGCCTGAGCCAGCGTCGCAAGACGAATCCGCTGGTGAGCGTCTTCATCGGCGGGGCGATCGGCTGTGGTCTGCTGGGGATTGTGGCGCTCTTCGCCGCGCTGGTGATTGCACTGGCGCTGCCCGGCGTCTTCAGCAGCCCGGAGGAAACGCCCATGCCGTCCCCGACGCAGCCGCCGGAAGCGGGCGTCGTCATCACCTCGCCGGGGACGATCAATCCACTGCCCACACTCGACCCGACCAGCCTCGCAGCACGCGAGACGCGGGTCGCACGCGGCGCGGATATCGCCGCCACCCAGACGGCTGAAGCCAACGCGGTCACGCCGCTGCCATCACCGACGCCGGGCTTCGCCCCGGTTGGCGTGCGGGGGACGCCCACCCTGCGCCCGGCCCTGGCGGGTGTCGGCGGTCGCCTGATCTTCTTCGACCGGCGCGGCGATGATGTGCGCTCCTTTGAGCTGGTCTCGCTCAACCTGGATACCTGGACGGAGACGCAGCTCACGCTCGATGAGAGCGACAACACCTACCCGGTTGCCGCACCCGATGGCCGCCGCGTTGCGTTCCAGAGCAACCGGGACGGCGATTTTGAGATTTATGTGATCAACACGCTAGGCGGTGACCTGCGTCAGATCACTGATAACAACTACCGCGATCGCTTGCCGACCTGGTCGCCGGATGGGGAATGGCTGCTTTACTCTGCGGATGTGCGCGGCGACGAGACGTATGACCTGATGCGTACGCGCCTCTCTGATGGCACGACCGAACCCGTCCTGAGCAATGGTCAGCGTAACAGCCATGCGCGCTACAGCCCTGATGGTCGTTATATCGTCTTCACGACCGGCAGCGACCCGCTCGACGCGGCCACCTGGGAGATAGCGCTGCTGGATACCGAAACCGGCGACGTCACCCAGTTGACGGATAACGACGTGCGCGATGCCTCGCCCGTTTTTAGCCCGGATGGGCGGCAGATACTGTACGTGTCGTTTCAGGGGACGAATAACGCGCTGTACGTGATGAACATCGATGGCACCAATGCGCGCCTGCTCTTCGACAGTGTCGGCAGCGAGTGGGCGGCCAGCTACAGCCCGGATGGGCGCTACATCGTCTTCACCTCGACGGTGACTGGCGAAGACGAACTCTTCCTGATGACCGCACAGGGCACCGACGTGCAGCAGATCACCAGCAGCGGTGGCAGCTACGCCAGCTGGATACCTGATCCGTAAGCGCTTACCGAGCGCCGGGCGACACGCGAAAGCAGTGTTGAACCGGCAAACCGTACAAAAAAGAGGCGGGGATCATCCCGCCTTCTTTCATGTTTCTCAGTTGTGGGTACTCAGCCTGTTTACCGCACGTTGAACGTGCAGGCCTCCGTCACGAAGGGGAGGCTGGTGCCCGGGCCGAAGTCGGCGTCACCGTCGCTGATGGCGCGATCCCACGTCACCTGCCATTGAATCTCATAAGTGCCTGGTTCCAGCGGGCCGTAGGGAACGTACCAGTAGGACACGTAGAACTGGCCCTGTCGGCGGATTGGCCCGGCGAAATTGTTGATGTTCGGGACCTGCTCACCGCTGACGCGGACTTCGTGCTGCGCGGCGTCGATATGATCCTGTACCTGCTGTTCTGTCCGGGCGAACCAGGCCCAGTAAATCTCGATGGTGGAGCCTGCTGGCACGACCGGCGCGGCGATGCCGTAGCGCGGGTCATCGCAGAAGGCGAAGACGTCGATGCCGGCGCGGGCCGTCCCGACTGCGGTCGGCTGCGAGGCGATGCCGATCGTCGGCGTGGGATCGCCAGGTGCCGTCGGGCTGCCGGGTGCCGTCGGGCTGCCAGGGGCGACAGTGATTACGCGTGACACATCGTCGGAATCACCGGGCGTAGCCGTAGCTGCACCGACGGCCAGCGCGGTTGCCGTCTGGTTGATGGCGGTCAGATCGATGACGGGCACGACCGGCGCAGAAGTCGCGGCATTGTCGTCCTGATCGTCATCTGACGGGGGCTGCGGGCTGCTGACCGAGCGCGGCGGCGTAGGCGTGATGGTGCCGCCACCGATCACGGCGGTGGGCAGCGGCGTCCCCAGGAAGAGCGCTGTCAGATCAGGTGAGGGCGTCGGCGTCGGGAAGGGCGTGCTCGTCGGTGGGATGCGCAGCAGCGTCGCGCTGATCCATGCCTCCTCACCATCTTCCAGGCGGACGTTGTACCACGCCCCATCCGGGCTGACGCCGAGCAGGATCACCCCGGTACCCGGCGGCACGGCTTCAATAGCGCGGAAATTGACGCCAGGGCCTTCGCGCAGGTTCACCAGTGATGAGGCAGAACTGATGATGCCCTGCACCGTCGGCGTGAGCGTGGGCGTCGGTGAGAGCGTCGGCGTGGGGGGGATGGGCGTCAGCGTCGGCGTCTCGGTGAAGGTCGGCAGCGGCGTATTGCTCGGTTCCGGCGTCGCCGTGAAGCGCGGCGTCTCACTGAGCACCGGCATAAAGGTCGCCGTCGGGTCGCTGGCGATCTGCACCTCAGCGCCAGAGCAGGCGGCGGCCATCAGGATAACGCAGACACAGGCAATGAACGTCTTGGTCATGCGAACTCTCGTTATTCATCACTGGATAATCAACACAGCCGTACCCCTGGATTTCCTGGGTCGGCGACGGGATGCCCCTCGGTTCTCACGCCCGTCTACTGTAAACTCTTGGGGCGACGCTGTAAACAGGGGCCTCTTCAATTGGGAATTATAGTGACGAACAGGTTAACTAAGCAAAACCTGAGCCGCCGATTGGGACTATCTGCCGGGGTGCTGCTGGCGCTGCTGGGGCTGATCGGCTGCGCCGCCGAGCCGACGCCGACGCCGGGCGCCCACCCGACCGGCGAGCGTTTGCCGACGTCCATCCCGCGTGAGGACCTGCCCGCGTACCCGCTGGATAGCGCGAGCGGCTATCGGGGTAACATCACCGGCGACGCGCCGCTGGAGCTGGTTTATCCGGCTGGTGGCACCGTGACGATCCGCGCAGTCCCGCTGGACGATAGCGAGCCGCTCGATCTCACGCTGATGGTACTTGATAATCAGTTGCGGCGGCTGGCCTATGAGGATGACGGCGACAGCGGCGAACTGGTCCTTGAGCGGTTCATGCTCGGAGATGCGCCGCCCTACACGCTGCGCTTCGACAGCTTTAACGGGTTCCAGTCCGGTGAAATTGAGGTCATCGTGACACAGGTTGATCCCTTCGCGCTGACGACCGAGGCGGAAGGCGACACGTCCCGGCTCAGCGGGGAGCTGCCCGCCGGCATGGTCTTCACGTGGCCGCTGAGCCTGGCCGCCGGTGCCAGCCTGACCGCCAGCGTCAGCACGGAGGGCGACGCGCGCGAAATGTGGCTGCGGCTGCTGACCGTCGATGGTGAGGCGCTGGCGGGGCCGCTGCCCGAGCTGGATTACACCGCTGCCGAAGCGTCTGATGTGGTGCTGGAAGTGCGCGAGATCGCCGGGCGGGGTGGGCCTTTCCGTGTGATAATTCGCACACCCGCGCCCTGAATCCAGGCTTGACTTTTGGGGTATCGCTGACTATCCTTAGAGCACAATTTCCTGTACCCGTAGCTCAGCGGATTAGAGCACTTGTCTACGGAACAAGGGGTCGGGGGTTCGAATCCCTCCGGGTACGCAGACACAAAATCACGTTAAACGCTCGGTCGCAAAACCGGGCGTTTTCTGTTTATGACCGGGTCGCTGATTTTGTCCGGCGGGTTGCAGCAGAGAAGTCACCGCGTTATCCTCGCTGTTGATAGCAGAAATGAGGGGCTGCTGATGCAGAGGGTTGTGATAGATGGGGAGCGCGTGCGGCTGCGCGATTGGGCGCTGCATGATCTGGAGGCGTTCGCGCACTGGCTGCACCCGGGTCACCGCTGGCGGGACCTCGACGGCCCGTACTACGCCAAGCCCACCCCCTGAAGAAATCCCCATGATTATCGAAAAGACCCGTACCCGCATCCTTGACCATGATTTCAGCGATCCTCGGACGCGGCTCGTCATCGCCAGACGCGGCGACAACCACCTGATCGGGCTGGTCACGTGTTATTGGATCAGTCAGGAGACGAACTGGCTGGCCGCAGGTATCGTCATTTATGATCCGGCGCTGTGGGGGCAGGGCCTCGGCTATGAAGCGCTGGGGATGTGGACGGATTATCTGTTTGCACAGCGCCCTGAGATCGTGCGGCTTGATCTGCAGACGTGGTCCGGCAATGCGGGCATGATGCGTCTGGCGACGAAACTGGGCTACCAGCTCGAAGCTCGCTTTCGTAAGGCGCGTATCGTCAATGGCGAATACTACGATTCACTCGGCTATGGTATCCTGCGCGACGAGTGGCAGGCCCGCTATCCGGACGGCTTCGAGCTTTAGCCCACGTTAGGTAATCGCACTGCGTGAAGCGCGGTGTGTACTGGCATCATTACCACGCGCCAACCCACCCCTGACGAAGTTCTCATTTGCCGCCGATACCGAATCGTGCTAGATTATCATTGCGAATATTGTTATGAACTGATTTTTTATAGCCTTTTTACTGGAACCCCCGGTTCGCTCAGCCAAATGCCTCTACACTTTTCCTAGAGTTCAAGGGCAGTTGCTCAACGTGCGCTGCTGTCGCTGCTGCGTTCAGACAATCAACGGGGGATATCGTATGACATCACCGGTCAGGAACGAACCATCCACACCGACAGAGCCTTTTGTCTTTCATCTCGCCTCGGATGACCTGCGCCGCGCCCTGGTGCGGCAGCTCAGCGGCAGCGCCGCCGACGCCCTTGTCTGGGTGGATGGCGACAGCGAAGTCGTCCTCTACCCCGATAAAACCCAACTGATACTGCGCCCCGGCTGGCTGCTCATACAGTTACAGTTCGCCAGCGATCAGACGGGGAACGCACCACTGACAATCCCGCTGGCGATTGGTGACAGCCCGGCGACCGCCTCAGTTGCGGCCGTCACGGAAGAGACAGCGCGTGGCGATGCACTGCTCGCGGCACGCTGGGGCAGCATCGCGCAGGAGATCGTGTGGGATGCCGTGCTGCGTGCCGGCCAGACTGTTCTTGATGCGCGGGCGAAGTCGCCGCTGGTGCTGGCTGGGGTCTACACGGACGGGGAGCGGCTGTCGTTTCTGGCGGTGCCGCCCGTCAGTGGGGAAGCGATCGCCGGTTACTATCGAGAATTGGGTCGCCAGCCTGATCTGCCGGATTTCAAGCCGCAGCCGGTCGACCTGTTCCCGGATGGGCCACCACCGCATATCGAGCGGCTGATGCTGGTCGATGCGGCGACTGGCAAGCCCATCAACGGCTATGCTGACCTGCGCGATGGCATGACGCTCGATCTTAACGCGCTGCCAGAACGCATGAGCATTGAGGCGACCACGCGGCCGGATGTGGTCGGCAGCGTCGTCTTCGACATCAGCAGCGATGATGGCTACCGCGTCGAGAACAAGCCGCCCTATCTGATGATGGGCAATACCGAAGACGAAATCTTCGCCTGGGCACCGTCCCCCGGCGAGTACGTCATTCAGGTGACGCCATATCCGGAGGCCGACGCGGGCGGCCCGGCGGGGGAGCGCCTGACGGTGCGCCTGCGCGTCATCCGCAAGCAGAAGCTGACAGTTACTGATTTCGTGCTGATCGACGCCGAGTCGCGCCAGCCGATCCCCGGTTATGATCCCATCCCGCAGAAAGCGGTCATCAATCTGGCGGAACTGCCTACGCGCAATCTGAACATCATCGCCCGCACACAGCCGGAGAAAGTCGGCAGCGTGGTCTTCGGCCTGGATGACAACCCACAGCATCAGGTCGATAGTGACGCACCGTATACGCTCTTCAAAGAGGAAGGTGCCTGGACGCCGCAGGTGCGCGGCTACCGCGTCAGCGCCACGCCGACCAGCGGCCGCGATGGTACCGGCACTGTGGGCGAGATGGCCCGGCTGTTCTTCACGGTGATTGATCAGCCCAAACTGGCGGTCGTCAGCTTCAGCCTGATCGACGCTGATAAGGACCATCCGCTGGAGCAGTTCGACCCGATGCCGGATGGCACAACGATTGACCTCAGCCTGCTGCCGACGCGCAACCTCAACCTGCGCGCCAACACCTACCCGGAGAAGGTCGGCAGTGTGGCGATTGACCTCAACGGCGACCGGTTCCGCGTGGAGCATGACCCGCCGTATGCGGTCTTCGGCGACAAGGCAGGGGATTATCTGCCTTTCGTCTTCGAAAACGATCGCTATCACATCACGGCCACGCCCTATCCTGATGATGACGCCCAGGGAGAAGCAGGCACGCCGCTAACGGTGCGCTTCACCGTGATTGATTCCACACCTGTGAAGATGGCGGTCGTCAGCTTTACGCTGCTGGATGCGCGGTCCGGCGATGCGCTCCCCGGCTATGATCCGATCCCCGATGGGGCGAAGATCCCCTGGCGCAGCCTGCAAAAACATCGCCTGCTGACGCTCCGTGCGAACGTCAACACGGACGAAGTCGGCAGCGTTGTCTTCGACCTGGGCCGCCATAAGCGCGTCCGCGTCGAGAACCAGCCCCCATTTACGCTCTTTGGCGAGAACAAAGAGGGCCGCCTGTTCGGGCGACCGTTCCCGCCGGGCATTTACCGCATTCAGGCGACCCCCTACAGCGCCGATAACGGGCGCGGCAGCGAAGGCGTCACAGCACAGGTCGAATTCGCCATCACACGCTGATGGATCGCAGCTGCGGCCGACCGGCTGCGGCGACTCGTTTAGTGACCCGGCAGAACAGGGAAGGCATGGGCTATGGCATTCAGCATCCCCGCCAATGATCTCGATCCGCTGGTAGCACGCGCAGGCGAACTCGTCGGGCTGTTGCAGCCGACCGGGAATCAGCTTGACGTCAACGGCGACTGGTTCACGAACCCCGGCCCGGAACTCAAGAAGGCGTTCAGCAGCGAGCGTCACGACGCGCTGAAGGGCCTGCTGGAAGAACTCCTCGGCTCCACGAATGCGCAGACGCTCGGCATCCCCGACGCCAACGCAGAGGCGGCCTGGTATCCCATCAAGGACGCTTCCGGCAACCCGACCGGCGTCTATCTGACGGTTGCCACGCAGGGCAGCGCGCTGATCTTCGGCGTGGGCTTCCGCTGGCAGGAGTCGCCAACGGACCTGGAGCTGGCCGCCTGGGTCCACGCGCCGCTGCTCAAAGTGACGCAGGACGACGTTGATTTCATCATGGGCAGCGGCGGCAGCGAGTCGCACCCCATCGATATCGCCTTTGAGGTCACCCGGCAGTCGGGGACGTTCGGGACGTCGGAGCTGGGCTTCCGTGGGCTGCGACTGGGGGCACACATCACCTTCACCGATGTGCCTGATTTCTCGTTCATCTTCCTCGATTTGCAGTTGCCGGACGGCCAGCCCGCCTCGGATCGCTCTTTGCTGGAGCTGACGAATATCGGCGCGGGCGAGTGGGTGAATATGCTGGTGTCGCTGCTGGCGGCACAGCTCAACAACCTGGCCGGCGGTGATCCTGACGTGCAGGCGGTCCTTGATCATCTGCTGCCGCTGCTGGGCTTCAGTAATGATCTGCCGAGCTTCAACTGGGAAGACGTCGCCACGCCCGGCAAGAATATCCTGCTGGACTGGCTGAAAGAACTCGCGGCCAGCCAGACCTATCTGCAAGCGTGGCTGGAGCATCTGGCCGCGCTGCTCGATGGCAGCCCGGTCACGGTAGAGGGCAACGGCACGCGCAGCGATCCTTATCGCGGCTGCGTCGATCTGGGCGCGGGCATCCAACTGTGCCTGACGCTGGCACGGGCGCGCAGCGCTGCCGGGGTTGATATTCTCTATCCGGGCATTCTGTTACAGGCCCCCTCGATTGATGTGGGCGGCGGTGTCCGCCTCGCGCTGGAATCAATGCTGGAACTGCTCAGCATTACGCTGAGCACGTCGCCACAGGTAGAGGGCATCACCGCCTTTGATGCGCGTATGCGCCTTTCCCGCAATGGTGGGCCGCTGGTCAGCAAGGACTTCACAGGCGAGTCAGAACCGCTCAATCACCTGGGCACGCTCAGCGTGGGCGAGCTGCGCGCCGGTATGAAGCTCAACACGAGCCGCCAGCCGGAGCCGCTGCTGGCACTGTATGACGTGACGTATCTGCGCGGGGCGTATCCTGTGCTCGACCTGTCATCGAGCGACAAAATGCTAGACGTCGTCGAGCAGGCCGCTGGCGATGTCGTCGACACCGTCGTCGCTGATCTGGTGCAGGCGCTGACGGACGCCCTGGGTGCCGGCAGCGGCAGTCATGCCGGGCGACACCTGGGCGCGCTGCTTGGTCTGGTCGCGCCGCCGACCTTCGGCGGGGGGACGTGGCCAGTTGACCTGGTGACGACCAACGTCTCACAGTTCCTGGGTAATCCGCTGCGGGCGATTGGCTGTTATCACGTCGCCTGCCTGGAGGCCGGGCAGTGGGGCGTCATGCTGCAGGAACTGGCTGCGCTGCTGCGTCATGCGAGCGTGCCGACGCCGACCCTCAGCGGGGCTGGCACCCAGGCCGACCCCTGGCAGGTGGAACTGTTCAATGAGAGTGGCAATCGGGCGGTGCTGGCTGCATGGCACGAGACGCCCGGCGGGCGTAATCTGCTGCGCGTGGGCGTCGCCTTCGACCCGCAGAGGATCGATTTTGGCGGCGGCGTCACGCTGGATGCACGCCTGAACCTCTCCGTGCTCGATGTTGACCTGCCCCCGGTGGCAACCTGCAACACCGCCTCAGCGACCATGAGCGCCGTCTGGTTGCCGGGCCTCGCCGTCGAAGGCACGCTGACCGGCGCGCCACACCTCACGACGGGTGAACTGGCCGGGCTGGAACTGCGGGCGACGGCTGTGCGTCTGGGCGTGACCTGGACGCAGGCGGGCGGACTGGATTGGCTGGCGTGGGTCAATGGCCTGCAGGCGCTGGTCAGCGGTGGCGGGACGCTCAGCCTGCCGAACATCGATTTTGACGCCAGCTTCGACCTGGGCAGCCTGGGCGATCTGTTCCGGCTGCTGCTGGGCCGCTGGCTGATCGAGCGCGGCGGCTTCAGTGGGTTTGGCCTGGCGGGGCTGCTCGGCCTGCTGCCTGATCTGCCCAGCATTGACCTGCCCGATCTGCCGGATTGGTCGACCGGGCCTTTCGCCCTGCCGGTGGACTGGCCGCAGTTCAACGTCCCGGATTGGCCGGCCTTCTTCAGCGATCCATGGCCGGCGATCAAGCTGCACTTCGCCAACCTGTTGCAAAACCCGGACTGGGCGTTCCCGGCGCTGCGCTGGCTGGGGGCTACCTTCAGCGGCCTGCTGCCAGATCTCACGCTGCCGGACCTGGGCTTCGACCTGGGCGGCGGTGGCGGCCTGTCCTACCCGAATATTGATCTTCAGATCACTGGCGACGGCACCTATCCTTCACCCTGGGCTGTGTCGCTCTACAGCGGCGATGCCGGGCAGATCGAACTGCTGCTGTGGCTTGATCCGGATGGGCCGAGCGCAGGCGGTCTGGTGAATGCGGCGCTATCGTGGCTGCCGCCAGAGCTGCGCGATCTGGCATCGCTGGCGGGGGGTGACATCACCAATGAGCAGTGGGTCATGCTGCTGCGGGCCATCAGCGCGATTGACGCCGAACTGCGCGACGCCCTGGCTGGCGTGCTCGATAGCGATCTGATCGACGCGCTCGACACGCTGACCAGCTACCTGACCAGCTCCGACGGCGTGGTGCTGATCGACAGCCAGCAGCCCGACGAACCCGGCGCGACCGGCTGGAACGCCCCACAGGACCCGGCCACACTGCCGGAGGCGCATCACGGGGCGCAGTTGTCGCACCCGGATATTTTGTCTGATATTCAGGCGCACCTGGGCACGCTGCCGACGACAGCGCCGGTACTGCTCATCGGTGCGCCCTGGGAAGAGCGCGACGTATGGCAGCCGCTGCTGACGCAGCTCGGGAGTTCGCTGGCAGCGGCGGAGCACTTCGACATGCGCCAGCCGGGCACTGATCCGGAGCAGGTCAGCGTGAATACCGTCACGGGGACCGGGCGCTTTTACACGGCGGACCTGAGCGTGTTCAACCTCGCGCCGGATGTCGCCCCTGCGGATCGGCTGCTGCCAGTGAACGCACCGGGGACGGCCAGCAGTCAGGCGCGGCAGGTCTCGCGCATGGTGGATCGTATCCGCACGCTGCACCCTGGCGAGACGGTCATCATTATCGCTCACTCGACGGCGGGGCTGGCAGCGCGCGCCGCTGTCAGCACCGATGGCGACGCCGCACGCATTCGCAGTCTGGTGACGGTTGGCACGCCGCACCGCCTTGATCCGCTGCCGTGGATGGCCGATACCAACGCCGTCAAACTGCTGAACCTGATCAAGCGCATGGCGGGCAATGCCCTCCCCAATCCGATTTATCAGGGCGCGCTTGACCAGCTAACGCAGTTCCTGGATAACACGATCGATTGGCCGCAGTTCCCGACGCACGCCTTCGTCCCGGATGGCGATTTCAGCCTGCCGACGGGCGTCAGCGGGTTGATGCTGGCGACGCGCCTGCCGACGCTCAGTACACTGCGCGGCCTGCTGCTCGATTGGCTGAAGCAGCGGGCGACCACGCTGCAATCGGCCATCAGCAGCCGCGATGCCGTGACGCACCTCGGTTTTGGCCTGCGACTGACGCCGCCCGTCCCGGCGGGTGACGTGCGCGTGGAGACGGTCGCCCGGGTGGATGTCGCCCGCGTGCAGATCGTGGATGGGAGCGTCGATACCAGCGACTATCCGCCGGTGCCTGCGCTCAGCCTCGATGCGACCGTTACCCGGCCCGGTGGCTGGCTGGTCGGCGGCGTTGGTGAAAATCCGCGCCTGCGCTGGATGCAGCTCGGTGCCAAATTCACGCTGGATGGCGTCACACCGGATGTGCGCCTTTACGACGGCTACCTCGCTGGGGTCGCCCTGGTACGCGGTGAACTGGAATCGCTGACCGGCGGGGCCTTCAGTGCCCCGGCGGCTATGTCGCGCCTGCTGAACGCCGCCTTCGCTGAGCTTACCGAGGGGGCGCTGCCCGTCCCGGCTTTCCAGCAGTGGGCGGAGCTGCTGCAGTACTTCGGCCTGACGCAGCCGACGCCGGACGGTGGCCTGACCGTCGCCCTGGATGCGTGGAACGCGCTGCTGGCCAACCCGACGACCTACCTGCAGGGCGAACTATCTGATCTGGCGGCAGGCGTCTCGCCGGAGCTGCCGGCGATGATCGCCAGGTTGCAGAGCGTCCTGCGCATCGACCCGGCCAACCCACTCAGCGGCCTGTTCGATCTGCTCGCCAGCCAGACGGGTACCAGCGCCGCCGCCCGTGCCCTGCGCGATCTGCTGGCGCGGCTGACGGGTCACACGGGGCACCTCCTCGGATTGGTGCCGCTGGCGCTGGACGTCCTGCGCGGTGACGTGAGCGCACTCACCAGCAAAATCGATGCCTTCATCAATGTGGAGAGCCTGCGCGCCACCGCGTTACAGCAACTGCGTACCACGCTCGGCCTGAATGATGCCAGTCTGCCGCGCATCAGCGAGACCGTTTTCAATGTGCTGCGCTTCACGGCGACGTCGACCGGGCAGGTCGAGGTCTGTCTGGCGAACCCGCTGCCCATCAGCGACGAACTGACGCTGGATGTCTGTCTGACGGTTGATCTGCAGCAGCCGAGCGTCAGGCTGCGCCTGCTGCTGCGGCCGACGCGCTTCCAGATGGCGCTGGCTGCCACCTATGAACGGCGCATTGCCGGGGATGTCAGCCGCTGGCTGATCGAACTGGACTGGAGCCACCCTGATCTGCCGTCACCTTATGCGCCACTGGCGCTCTATCCCGCCGCGCCGGATTTGCTGACGCGGGTCGGCGAGATGGTGCCGCGCTTCATCCTGTCGACGTTCGTCGCCAGCTTCGTCGAGCGCGAGCTGCTGGCCGTCAACGCAGAGGCTACCCAACTGTTCAGCACGCTGGGGCTGGCATCGCGTCAGACGCCCACCGCCCCCTGGAAGCTGCGCCCGCTGGATACGCTTTTCCTCAAGCCGCGTGAGTGGCTGACGAGCACGCTGGCCGTCGGCGCAGTGGGGCAGAACTTCGACCCGGCGCGGGTAGTCAACCTGCTGCGAAGTACGGCGCGGCTGGCGGGCGTCATGCCCGCTGATACAATTCAGCTACCCTATGGCATGACCATCGCACTGACGACCAGCGGCAGTCAGATCAACGTCAACCTGAACGGCAGCGTCGGCCTGCCTGGTGGCGGCACGCTGTCGCCGACCTTCGCGCTGATGCTCAATCAGGATTTGCAGGTGGGCGCTGGTGGCACACTCGGCCTGAATGTGCCGCTGCCCGCTGAAGCGGGCTGGGATGCGCTGGTCATCAGCGGCGGCTACACAGACGATCAGTTCAGCCTGAGCCTGGGCAACAGCACGACGACCGTGCCGCTCGTGCCCTTCAACGGCTTTGATAGCGCGTTGTTCAGCCTGGCTGGTGATGCCGCCTTCCAATTGCTGCCGGTACTGCTGGAAGCAACCGTGGATGCCATCGGCGACGACGCGGCCAGCTTCGCCACTGAACTCGTGAATACAGTCAACGCACTGGGCCTTAACTCCGTGAGCGCGCTGCAATCGCTGGCTGATGATCCGGTCGTGTGGCTGCGTGGGCGCTTCGTGGATGGCACCGTGGCAAATCAGGCGGCGACGGCCATCGCCAGCCTGTTGAGCGGCGTACCGGCCCTCAGCAGCAGCGGCGGCAAACTGTCGGTGGCTATCTCGCCGCAGGTGACGCTGTCCGCAGGTTTTGAGGGGGCACCGGCGCGGGTCGGCATGTGGCTGGATATCACCGATCTGGAGACGGGACCGCTCACGCATGATCTGAGCGCCTATCTGACCGTACCGACGACCGGTGGCATCACGCTGGACTTCGGCATCGCGCTGGACATGGCTGTTAAGCCGGATGTCATCGCCCCGGCGGGTGTCTCCATCGAGCCAAAGCTGCACTTCAGCCAGAATGGATCGACGGCGTTCTACATCTATCCGCTTGGCGATGCGCCCGGCTCACCGGATTTCCGGCTGGATATTCTGCCGTCCTTTAACTTCTTCTGTGAGAGCGGCGGCAGCCCGGCGGCCATCGAGGATTGTCTGCTGGCGATGGTGCGCAATATCCTCGTGCCAGTCGTGGGCGAAATCTTCCTGGATAGCACGCCCGTCCGCAACTGGCTGAACACGCCGCTTTTCGGTGCGGCGTCGACCAAGCCGGGCGAAATCCTGATTTCCGCGGGGCTGCTGGAGGGCACCGCGCCTGCCTTCGACCTGCGGCCCATCAACGATATCATCAGCGACTTCAGCGATGGCGAGGTGCTGCTGGCGCGGCTCTTCGGCGCGGCACTCGAAGCGCTGGATGGTCAGACGCTGTTCACGATCCCGATACCCGGCGGCAGCACGGACGGCAGCCTGAGCATCGTCAGTACGGGTACGCCCAAGCTCTACGGGCTGAACCTCGCCATCCCTGAGATACAGATCAGCGACGACCCGGAGATCGATATCTACCTGGGCGATGGTGAAGTGGTCGAGTGGATCAACGGGGCCAGCAGCGGCACGCCCAACGCAAAGGGCGGCATTGCGCTGTATCTGGTTGAGGTCAACGGGCCGAACTTCGCTTTCGAGCCGCGCATTGATCTCGTCGATATTGGCCTGACGATCAGCGGCAAGAATGACGCCCCCCTGTTTGATGTCAGTGGCTTCCGGCTGGATGGCATCTCGGCGCGCATGTATCTCTCGCTGCGCGACCTGATGACTTCACCGCAGGTCAAGTTCGGCGGCTATCTGGAACTGACGGAGATCGGCATTCCGCTCGGCTCGTTCGCGGGGGATAACCCGGTCGCGTCGAACCTGCTCTCATCAGGCAATGGTGGCGGCGGCGAGAATGCGCCAGTCAACCCCTCTTTCAGCCTGAGCGTGGCCTACGTCGACAACCTGGATATTGATCTTAAGGGCGGCAGCGGCAATGAGGTCTGGCTGCCGATCCAGCAGAGCTTCGGCCCGGTCAACATTCAGCAGATTGGCCTGCGATGGGAAGACGCGAGCGAAACGCTGACGATCCTGGTGGATGGCGGCGTCTCGCTGGAAGGTCTCAGCGTGCAGTTGGATGATCTGTCGCTGTCGTACAGCTTCAAGACGGGCAGCATCAGCTTTGGCCTGCGGGGGCTGGGCATCGGCTACAACGGCGGCGGCGTCAAGATCGCCGGGGCGCTCGTGCAGCAGGGCAGCGGCGACAGCGTCCAGTATATCGGCCTGTGTCTTGTCGAGGCGGCGGGCAAGACCTTCGCCGCGATGGGCGCTTACACACAGATCAAACTGCCGGGCGGCGGCAAAGAGCCGTCGATGTTCGTCTTTGTGGTGCTGCCGATCACGATCGGCGGGCCGCCTTACTTCTTCATCCTGGGGATCAGCGGTGGCTTCGGCTACAACCGCGACCTGATCGTGCCGCCTGTGGGCGAAATTCCGGAGTTCCCGCTGATTGCGGCGGCCTCCGGCAGCGGCTACCTGACGGAGCAGCCGCTCAAGGTGGTGGATGACATCGCCAGCAACATTCCACCGGCGCGTGGCAGTTACTGGCTGGCGGTCGGGCTGCGCTTCCAGTCCTTCGCCCTGGTGGATTCAGTCGCGATGGCCTATATCCTGCTCAATCACGGCCTGGAGATCGGGCTGCTGGGCGTCTCGCGGATGGAGCTGCCGCCGGGCGCGCCGCTGGCCGTCATCGAAATGGCGCTGAAGGTGCGCTTCTCCACAGCGGACGGGCTGTTCTCGGTGGAGGCGCAGCTCACGGATAACAGTTGGTTGCTCTCGCGGGACTGCCGTCTGACCGGCGGCTTCGCCTTCTACCTGTGGTTTGGCGGGCCGAACCAGGGCGATTTCGTGATCACGCTGGGCGGGTATCATCCGCGCTTCAGCAAGCCGGCGCACTTCCCGGAGGTGCCGCGCCTCGGTTTCAACTGGCGTGTGAGCAGCGCCATCGTCATCAAGGGCGAAACCTACTTCGCGCTGACGACCTCCGCAGTCATGGCGGGCGGCCTGCTGGAAGCCAGCTATTCTTCTGGCGCGCTGAAGGCGTGGTTCAAAGTCTGGGCGGATTTCCTCATCGAGTGGAAGCCGTTCCGCTATGACATCGAAATCGGCATCAGCATCGGCGCTTCGGCGACGATCAAGGTCAATCTGCTGTTTGGCACCATCAAGAAGACTTTCAAGGTGGAACTGGGTGCGCGGCTGCGCATCTGGGGGCCGGAGTTCACCGGCGAGGCTGAGGTGACCTGGTGGGTGATCTCCTTCACGGTGAAGATCGGTGGCAGCGCCAGCAAGGACGACGAGAACCTCATCGAGTGGAGCGAGTTCAAGGCGGAGTTCCTGCCGGAAGTCATCTATAAGGGCGATGTCGCCAGCGGCCTGCTCGAAGACGAGGACGACTCGACATGGAAGCTCAACCCTGAGTTCGTGCTCTCCACCGAGACGGCCTTCGCTGCCAATTCCGTGCAGATTGGCAGCAATCTGCGCCTGGCCGATCTGTTGGGGACGCTCGGCGCGGAACAGGAAGACATCGACATACGGCCCACCGGCGAAGTCGATATCATCAGTGATTTCATCCTGGATATTGTGCGCAGCGGGGCGACCGTCATCAGCAGCCTCGTCAGCGGCGATACCCGGTATGACGACGACACGTTTAAAGATGAGAGCGGCGGCGATTACCGTCTGGTGAAGTCGCTGGTCTATCTGAGTGACCGGGGCGAAAAGCTGACGTTCGAGATCGTGCGCGGCAATCTGCCCGCCGCCATGTGGGATCGTGACAGCACCGCCAGTGAATCCACCAAAGCGGAGGCGAAGAAGGTCCCCGGCATCACGGGTATCCGGGTTGTGGTCGACATCGACGAGCAGCGCCTCCGCGATCAGTTCGCTACCGGGCAGATACCGGTGGGGCTGGTCGAAGTCGGCGACGTCGAGCATCCGCTGCCGTTCGGTGTGGAGATCAGCGTGCGACCTGGCCTGGGCTTCGACGTGGGCATCTTTACCGACCGGCTGGACCTGCTGCCGCAGTCCCAGGGCCTGCTCGGGGCGACGCGGGTTATCCTGGCCAGCCCACAGTGGCAGCAGCGCCGCGTGCAGACCATCAGTCAGCTACAGACGCTGGGCGCGAACCTCGACCTGAACGGCACGCCGCAGATCGCTAACGCGCAGATCAGCCGCAGGCGCGCCGCACCGCCGGTCATCGCCGGCCTGTATGAAGGTCTGGCGGCTGAACCCAACGAAGAGACCGAGCTGATGCCCTTCACGCCGCAGTTCAAGACGCCGATACTGGTGCGCCGACGCCTGCCGAAGCTGCAGGCCGTCCTGCGACAGCGGCCGGAGCCGACGCGCTCGCAGGCGCTCTCGACCCGGACAACCGTATTCCAGATCGACGGCCAGCAGAGCCTGGGCCGCGTCGGCATCAGCAGTATGCCGCGCCTGGATGTCGCCACCGCCAGCCTGAAGCGCGTCAGCCATCCGAAGGCGGCGCGCCCGACCCAGACCGGCCAGCGCGAGACGGTCTTCACACGCGACCGCAGCGCCAGCGCCGCCCACCTGGAGCAGTTCCAGGCGATGCAGGCGCGCGCCCTGATCCCCATGCAGCGGGGCAATATCAACCGGCTGCGGCTGGCCGCTGACCCAGGCTTGCACCGTCTGACGAATCTGGCCGATTTCAACGCGGAAGCCACGCGCGCGCCGGGCGTGCAGGTGCAGGCGGGCACGTCGCAGGTCTGGACGATCCCGGCCAGCAACGCGACCGGTGCCATGCCTGAGGTCGCCTTCACCGGTGATCAGGGCCTGCGCATCACCGCGCTGAACAAGGCGGATGCCGTGCTGCTGGATGTCGAGGTGTACGGCACGGGGCGCATGCCGCTGCCGCCGCGCACCGCACGTGTCGCCGTGACGGGCCTGGGCCGTCCGGTCGGCGTGGATGAGAACCTGATCCCGGCGATGGGCGCGCTGACGCTGGTGCAATCGACGCAGCCGGTCGCTGTGGTTGGCTGGCAGCGCGGCACGCAGCTAATGCAGATCACGCGGCATGCCCTGCTCGGACGTGGGGCCGTCCTGCGCCTGGGCGCACCGCTGCCGACGCGGCGCAACACTCGCGCCGTCAACCGGGCGCTGCTGAATGGCGCACAGGCGACGGCGGGGCAAGTCGCCCTGGAGACGACGCTGCCCGCCCGCGTCAGCACCATCGGCATCATGGTCGAAGTCGGCGGCAGCACCGGCGGCGACATCACCGAGACGCTGGCCGTCGGCGTTGAAGGCGCGCTGGTATCAGCCAGCCCGCTGGTCGCCCTGGGCGAATCGATGGCGGTGCTGCTGTACGCCGTCCGTGATGTGCGTGACCCACGCGGCGGCCTGCGTGTCTCTGTAGCGAACAAGCTCGATTGGCAGGTCGTCGGCGTTATCGGCCTGACGGGCAGCGCCGCCTACTGGCAGAACGCGCTGGCGACGCAGCCATTGGATACGCTGGTCGAGAACGGCCCGCTGTCGCCTGCGGGGCGCAGCCGGGTCGCCTTCCTGGTGGATGCCGCCCCCGTGCGCGATGATCTGCCGTCGATTGAAGATTTTGATGATGAAGATGGGCAGTAAGGAGCGATGGGTATGAGTTTGCCACAGCCAGAACGCGGTCACGTTTATTTTTATGACCACGCTCGCCCGCCCCTGGAAGCCGGTGATTACGAACTGCGCCTCAACCAGCGCTACGAGCACGCCACGGGCACGCGGGACGTCGCCTCGCAGACCAGCCAGTCGTTCACGATTACTGGGCCGCGCTTCACGCTCAACCCGGCGGATATACACTCCGTCTACCCGCCGGCCAATGCGCGCGGCCCGTTCGAGGGGAAACTGCCGCAGATCGTGCTGACGCGGCGCACGCTGCCCTGGGAGCGCAGCATCGATCCTGCAGCGTCGATGGGCACCTGGCAGAAGGATGCACCCTGGCTGGCCCTGCTCGTCTTTGAGGAGGACGAGGTAACGATGCTCGATCCGCCTGATTGCACTGCCGGTATGATCTACAACCGCAACAACGAAGGCTACATCGAAAAGTATGAGCCGAGCAACGTCAAATCCTCGGATTACAGCCGGGGCTGTCTGGGCGTTGAAGTCGCTTATAGTACGTTTCGGCAGGTGGCCCCCCTGGGTGATGAACTGGCCTATCTGACGCATGTGCGTCAGGTCAACACGGATGACAAGGAACTGCTCGGCCTGGATAAGGACGGCTGGTTTGCGGTGGTCATCGCCAACCGCCTGCCAGAGCGCGGCAAGAAGTACGTCGCCTGCCTCGTCTCGCTGGAAGGGCTGGCCAGCAAACTGCCGACTGAAGCTGATTTCACTGACGATGCCAACCCGGACGATGACAGTACCGGCGGCGGTGGCGGTGGGTTCGCCGGGCAGTGGAAAGCGATTCCCTCCGTACATTACACA
>Ga0081520_100209_pt1 | contig 37846 bp, 42 predicted proteins | sample HotLakmasection1_FD_70988 | JGI IMG/M metagenome (GOLD analysis project Ga0081520, IMG submission 70988) | Hypersaline microbial mat communities from Hot Lake, Washington, USA - Section #1 (SPADES assembly) (version 2) | ecosystem: Environmental > Aquatic > Non-marine Saline and Alkaline >... | reverse complement strand
CTCCTCGGCCGGGTCGGCAAGACCCACCGGGCCGCCGTGACGGCGCTGGTGAAGACCGTGTTCGTGCAGGAGACCCAGGAGGCAGCGCGCGAGCAATGGCGCACGGTCTCTGACAGCCTGCGTGAGCGGTTCCCGGCCGTGGCTGACCTGATGGATGCCAGCGAGGAAGACGTGCTCGCCTATATGGCCTTCCCGAAGGAGCACTGGACGAGAGATCCACTCGACCAATCCGCTCGAACGGCTCAACAAGGAAATCAAGCGGCGCACGAACGTCGTCGGCATCTTCCCCAACGATGCCGCCATCATCCGGCTCGTCGGCGCATTACTACTTGAACAGAATGACGAATGGGCGCTCAGCCGACGATACATGTCACTGGAAAGTCTCGCCAGGATCGTCGATAACCCAGTTCTCAGCCTGCCCGGCGTGGGCAACTGAACCCATCACCGCAGCCGAGACGGCGTGCGCGAATTACACCACCTGATGGGACGCTACCCATTTTCGCGGCTCGAAATTACACCAATTTCAAGGCGTGGATTGGTCGGCAACTTCGTAGGAACGACGAAACCAGCATCCGGGACGCACTTCTTCAGGTGCTACCCGCCATATCCCCAACAGAGCCGATGACTGAGCATCAAAGCTCAGACAATCGGGCCACCCCCGCATAAACCCCTACAACCATCGCCCAATTCCGCTTGTCAGCCCCATGCCCGATACTCCCGCCACGGAGGACACCCAGAATGGCGGATACGATGACGTTGAGCGAGACATTTGAGAGCTTTCACACCCGTTCCCTTGAGGACCGGGAGGGTTTCTGGCTCGGTGAGGCGCAGCGGATCGACTGGGACATTGCGCCGCTTGAGGCCTGCGACACGTCAAACCTGCCATTCGCGCGCTGGTTTCCCGACGGGGCGCTGAACCTCTGTTACAATTGCGTGGACCGCTGGGCCGAGCGCCAGCCGGACGCGCAAGCCATCATCGCGGTCTCCACCGAGACGAATTCCGAGCGCGTCTACTCCTTCGCCGAACTGAAATCCGAGGTCAGCCGCTGGGCCTCGATCTACCGCGCTTATGGCCTCGAAAAGGGCGAACGGGTGCTGATCTACATGCCGATGATTGCCGAGGCCATTTTCGCCATGCTCGCGGCGGTGCGCATCGGGGCCATCCATTCCGTCGTCTTCGGCGGCTTTGCGAGCCATGCGCTGGCTGCGCGCATCGATGACGCCAAGCCGAAGCTGATCGTCTCGGCTGATGCCGGCAAGCGCGGCGGCAAGGTGATCAGTTACAAGCCGCTGCTCGACGAGGCGCTCGGCGTTGCTGAGGCCCAGCCGGACCATCTGATCATGGTCAGTCGCGGCCTGGCCCCCATGGACATGAAGGCCCGCCGCGATGTGCTGTTCAACGAGATCATGGCGCAGCATGAGGGCGCGGATGTGCCCTGCGTGCCCGTGCCCGCCGACCATCCGAGCTATATCCTCTACACCTCCGGCACCACAGGCACCCCGAAGGGCGTCCAGCGCGACACGGGCGGCTATGCCGTGGCGCTCGCGGCCAGCATGGAGCACATCTATTTCGGAGAGCCCGGCACGGCCTATTTCGCGACCAGCGACATCGGCTGGGTGGTGGGCCATTCCTACATTGTCTACGGGCCGCTGATCGCGGGCATGGCGAGCATCGTCTATGAAGGCCTGCCGAATGTGCCGGATGCCGGCGTCTGGTGGCGGCTTGCGGAAAAATACAATGTCCGCAGCATGTTCACAGCGCCGACGGCGCTACGCCTATTGAAGAAGGAAGACCCGTCTTTCCTCAAGGCCTCTGACCTCTCCAGCCTCAAGGCGCTGTTCGTGGCCGGTGAGCCGCTCGACGAGCCGACCTCGACATGGATTGCGGAGGAACTCGGCGTGCCGATCATTGACAATTACTGGCAGACCGAGACCGGCTGGCCGATTCTGTCGGTCGCGCGTCCCATCGAGCCCAATGCTGTGCTGAAGGCCGGATCGCCCGGCGTGCCCATGTACGGCTATGATGTCCGCCTCCTACATGAGGAGACCGGCGCGGAAGTCGGCCCCGGCGAAAAGGGCGTGATCGCCATGATGCCGCCGCTGCCGCCGGGTTGTCTCTCCACGGTCTGGGGCGATGATGAGCGCTTCGTGGAGACCTATTTCCGCGCGATTCCGAATGTGGAAGCCTATTCCACCTTTGACTGGGGCACGAAGGATGAGGGTGGCTATTACACCATTCTCGGTCGCACCGATGACGTGATCAATGTGGCCGGCCACCGGCTCGGCACACGCGAGATCGAGGAAGCCATCTGCGGGCATCCCCGCGTCGCCGAGGCTGCGGTTGTCGGCATGGCGCATCCGGTGAAGACGCAGGTGCCGGCCGCCTTCGTGGTGGTGAAGGGGGCGGTTGAGGGTGAGGACCTGGACGCGTTGAAGGCTGAATTCATCAGCGCCGTCAGCCACTCCATCGGCGCCATTGCCCGACCCGGCGTGCTGCACATCGTGCCCGCCCTGCCGAAGACGCGTTCGGGCAAGGTGCTCCGCCGCGCGCTGCAGGCCGTCTGCGAGCGCCGCGACCCGGGCGATCTCTCCACAATCGAGGACAAGACCGCGCTCAGCCGGATCGTCGAGGTGATGCAGGCCGGCTGAACCGGCCCGTCTTTGGTTCGCAGGCCTATTGCGCCTCGCGGCGCAACAGTGTGTCCATGAAGCGGACTCCCCATCCCGCATGGCCCTTCGGCGCCGTGGGCGTGGCTTCGTCACGCCAGTCGACGCCGGCGATATCGAGATGTACCCAGGTCAGTTCCTCGTCGACGAAAGTGCCAATGACAGCGGCGCCGATCGAAGCACCAGGCGAACCACCGATGTTCTTGATGTCGGCGATCTCGCTTTCGATCTGGGTGAAGTGATTGGGGTGTAGCGGCAGCGGCCAGACATCTTCGCCGCTCACCTTGCCGATCTCCATCATGTCGAGGCTGAGCTCCATGTCCCGCGTGATGACGGCTGCGAACTCGTCGCCCGTCGCGCGGGCGGCAGAACCGGTGAGCGTCGCGATGTTGATCAGCATTTCCGGCTCATACTCAACCTGGGCGTAGTGAACCGCGTCAATCAGGAGAAGACGGCCTTCGGCGTCGGTGTTCAATACTTCCACAGTCTTGCCTGACATCGAGGTCAGCACGTCGCCCGGGCGAATCGCATCCTGGGATGGCATGTTCTCCGCCAGCGGCATGATGCCAACGACATTGATCTTCTCACCACGTTTCGCAGCGGCAAGTACTGTCCCTGCGACCGCTGCCGCACCGGAGAGATCGGACTTCATGTACCACATGTTCTCGCTGGGTTTGATGGAAATGCCGCCGGTGTCGAAGGTCACGCCTTTTCCGACGAGGGCGATCGGCGCGGACCCGTCCTCACCGCCCATATATTCGACGACAAGCAGGCGCGGATCATGAATCGACCCTTGACCAACACCCATCAGCACACCCATTCCGCGAGCGCGGATCGCATCGGCATCGAGTACCCTGATGGTCACACCGTCGACCCCCTCGAAGGCCGCTTCCACCTCGTCCACGAATTTCTGCGGCCAAAGCGCATTCCCGGGCTCGCTGCCAAGATTGCGGGCGAGCGTGATCCCTTCGACGAGATGGGCGAAGTCGCCCGCAAAGGCCCGACCGTCGGCCCGGGAGGAACCGATCACTGTGACCAGGCCGTCCTCGGCGATCTCCTCAACCGTCTTGTAGATGGTGAAGCCGTAATCGCCGAGTGCATAACCAAGGGCGAGATGGGCACCGCCATCATCAACCCTTGCGTTCAGGCCATCCATGATGAGTGCAAGGCCGTCCTCGTCATCGGCGGCCATGGCGGCGTGGCCACCGAGGTCGTGAAGCTTGCGAGGCGTCAGTTCCTGATCGCCGATACCGATCAGAACAGCATGCCTGTAAGGTGCCACGGCGGGGAGCGACAGGGTCTCACCGAACCCGCCCTTGAATTCCATCATCTCAATCGTGGCCGAAATCCGACCCGACGTGGCATGGTCCAGTTCCTCACCGAGATCACCGAGTTCGCCTCCTGGCCCGACATAGAGAACGACGGTCCCGTCCTCCGGCATCTCATCGCTGCCAAAGCTGAATTCCGGCATGGCTGCTGCTGACATGCCGAGGACGCTCGACATGAGACCCGCAACAAGGATTCGAAGGCTGGACATTGGCAAACTCCCTCAGACGCATGTTTCCGGAGAAAATATGCGGCGAACGCAAACTTCCTACGCCTGAAGGGGCTGCAACAGCTCTGTCGATAGAATCCGCATCCGGAAGTGATATAATGGTGAGAGCCGGAACCTTCCCGGCGTGTCAGCTCACCATGCCCCCGCTGCCTTCATCGGTGGGGTTATCGAGTTCCATGTCGAACAACTCGCGGATCTGCTCGATCGCGTCTTCCATGCCGGCGGCGCGACCGGACTGCACGAAGGCGCGGGCATAATGGCGCACAAGATCGGCCATGAAGACACCGACCTCGTCGAGGCCATTGAAGTAGCCGGGATCAAGCATTACGGTCTGGCCGTCGCCTGTCGCCTCATTGTCCTCGGCGAATGGCCCCTGATCGGCAGGGAAGGCGATCAGGAAGGGCTGCGGCCCCTGCGGCACATCATCATCGGCTCCGTTCACGACCCCGACCCCCGTCCCGCCTCGACGCGCGCGGCAATGCTCTCGATCTGCTCAGCCGCCTCACCGAGCGCAGCCGCGGCGCGCGAGACGATCTGGCTCGGCACCGCACCGTCCTGTGCGTCGGACAGTTCGTCCAGCAGGGCGAGCCCGGCGATCAGCAGGAGCCGCGCCTCGCCGATGTCACCCACGGCGGAGGAAATGCGGCGCACGCGCTGGTCAAGCTCCCGGCCGAGGGCGTGCAGACGCTCTTCCTGGCCGTCGGCGCAGGCGACCGAATAGCGGTGATTGTTGACGGTGATGTCTGCCTTGCCCATTCCGGCTCCTAACTGGCGCGCCCTAACTCACCCGACCCAGCGCGGCGCGAACCTCGGCGATGGCGGAGCCGAGCGCTTCGGACGCCTCATCGGCAATCTCCTCGAGCTCCTTCTCACGCGCAAGAGAGGCGTCGAGCTCTTCGGCGAGGCGTGCCCGGTCGCAGATCAGCACGTCAAGCTCGCCCTGCGCACGGTCGCTTTCATCCATCTGGTTGAACAGGCCGTCCACGGCACCGTCCAGCCGTTTCAGCGCACGGTTCAGCCGGCCAATTGCGGCATCGAAATCGAAGATCGCATCACTCAAGGCCGATCAGGTCCTTCCCTTTTCGTCGAGTGGCATGATTACACACCAATTCACCGTTTCGCCAAGCATGCGCGACCAGCAGGGGATGCAATTCGCCTCTGGCAGCAGCATATCACCGAAACTGTCGCGCTGCAGCACGCTGACACCGCTGTCACTTCGCGTGAGCGGCGGTTCGGCTGGACGAAACCCGCGAGCTTGTCTAAACCGCGCGCGACATTCCGGCATCGGACAAGGCCTTGCAGGCCAGAAACCTGCATGGCCGGGCCCGGTTTCTAGACAGCAGGAGAGAACGCATGGCTGTGCGCGTGGCGATCAATGGTTTTGGACGGATCGGGCGGCTCGTGCTGCGCTCCATCATTGAACATGACCGCAAGGACATCGAAGTGGTTGCGGTGAACGATCTCGGTCCGGTGGAGACCAATGCGCACCTGCTGAAATACGATTCCATCCATGGCACCCTGCCGGTGGATGTCCGGGTCGAGGGTGACCGCATCATTGCCGGTGACCGCAGCTTCCTGTGCACGGCGGTACGCGACCCGAAGGAACTGCCCCACCGCGAAATGGACGTCCAGATCGCCATGGAGTGCACCGGCATCTTTGCCGACAAGGAAAAGGCATCGGCTCACCTCGACGCGGGGGCCAAGCGCGTGATCGTCTCGGCACCGGCGAGCGGCGCCGACAAGACCATTGTCTACGGCGTGAACCACGACACGCTGACCTCCAGCGACATGGTCATCTCGAACGCGTCCTGCACGACGAACTGCCTGTCGCCGGTGGCCAAGGTTCTGAATGATGCGATCGGCATCGAGAAGGGGATCATGACGACGATCCACTCCTATACCGGCGACCAGCCGACGCTCGACCGGATGCACAAGGACCTCTACCGCGCCCGCGCCGCGGCGCTTTCAATGATCCCGACCTCGACCGGTGCAGCCAAGGCTGTGGGCCTCGTCCTGCCGGAACTTAACGGAAAGCTCGACGGTTTCGCCCTGCGCGTGCCGACGCCGAATGTCTCGGTCGTCGATCTGAAATTCATCTCGAAGCGCGCAACCACCGTTGATGAGGTGAACAATGCCATTCGCGCGGCCGCCGATGGGCCGATGAAGGGCGTGCTTGGCTACACTGATGCGCCAAACGTCTCGACCGACTTCAATCATGACCCCCGGTCCTCGATCTTCCACATCGACCAGACCAAGGTCATGGACGGCAACATGGTTTCAGTGCTTTCGTGGTATGACAATGAGTGGGGCTTTGCCACGCGGATGAGTGACACCGCCGTCGAGTTCGCCAGGCACATCCAGTAAGCGCGGAGGCGCAGGGAAAGGACGGTAAGGCGATGATGGGCATACCACAGGAATTCTGGGATTCCCGCTTCGCCGAGCAGGGCTATGCCTATGGCGACCGTGCCTCGCGCCTGCTGATGGGGTTCCGCGACCTCCTGAAGCCCGGCATGAAGGCTTTCGTCCCCGGTGCGGGCGAAGGCCGTGATGCGGTGTTCCTCGCCAAGTGCGGCCTCGACGTGCTGGCGGTGGACCTCTCACCTGTTGGCCTCGGCAAGGCGGTGGCGCTCGCAGAGCGCGAGTGTGTCAGACTGAAGACAGAAGCCGCCGATCTCATGGACTGGAACTGGCCCGAGGGCCGTTTCGACGTGCTGGCGGCGATGTTCCTGCAAGTGCCGCCGGACATTCGCCCCGCCTTGCACCGGCGCATGCTCGCCGCGCTGAAACCGGGCGGGTTCATGTTCCTTGAAGCCTTCACGCCGGAGCAGATTTCCTTCCAGGAGCGCTTCAATTCCGGCGGTCCTCCGGTCAGGGAAATGCTCTTTGCGCCTGAGGATATCGGCGGTGATTTCGCTGGCGCGGTGCCGTTTTCCTTCTGGACCGGCACGGAAGTGCTCGAGGAAGGCCCCTATCATTCCGGCCCTGCGGCGCTGATCCGCGCGGTCTACCGACGACCGGAGAACTGAAGCTGATGACCGATTTCCGCCGCATCGAGGACGCCGGAGACCTGACCGGCAAGACGGCCCTTGTCCGGGTGGATTTCAATGTCCCCATGGATGGCGGTCGGATCACTGACGACACGCGTCTGCGCGCAGCGGTGGACACGGTTCAGAGCCTGCGCACAGCCGGTGCGAAGGTGGCGCTTCTGGCGCATTTCGGCCGTCCCAAGGGAGAGCGCAACGAGGCGATGAGCCTTGCACCGATCGCAGGTGCCTTTGCGCAGGTCCTGGGCTCGCGGGTGGACTTCGTCGCCGACTGCCGGGGCGATCATGCCGCACGCGCGATTGCCGAGCTCGAACCGGCCGGCGTGATCCTGCTCGAGAATACGCGCTTCCATGCCGGTGAGGAAAGGAACGATCCTGAACTTGCCGCGGAAATGGCGAAACTCGGCGACATCTATGTCAATGATGCCTTCTCCGCCGCCCACCGCGCCCATGTCTCGACCGAAGGCCTTGCCCGGCTTCTGCCCGCCTATGCCGGCAAGTCGATGGAACTGGAACTCGACGCGCTTCAGAAGGCGCTTGGGCAGCCCGAGCGCCCCGTCATCGCGGTGGTCGGCGGCGCGAAGGTCTCCACAAAGATCGACCTGCTGGCCAATCTCGTCGGCAAGGTGGACAAGCTGGTGGTCGGCGGCGGCATGGCCAACACCTTCCTGCATGCGCGCGGGGCGGCGGTCGGCAAATCGCTCAGCGAGCCGGACCTCGCCGAGACGGTGAAGTCCATCGAGGCGGCGGCGAATGTCTCCGGATGCGAAATCGTGCTGCCGACCGATATTGTTGCCGCAAAGGAATTTGCCGCAGGTGCTGAACATCGAACCGCCGAGGCGCATGAGGTGGCCGGCGATGAAATGATCCTCGACGCCGGTCCCGACACGGTGAATCATCTGGCTCGTCTTTTTGCCGAAGCGCGCACGGTCGTCTGGAACGGCCCGCTTGGGGCTTTCGAGATCGAACCCTTTGACCGGGCCACCGTGAATGCGGCGCGGGCGGTCGCCTCACTTGCCAAAACGGGACAGCTGATCGCGGTCGCTGGCGGCGGTGACACAGTCGCGGCCCTGAATCATGCCGGCGTCGCGGAGGATTTCACCTTCGTGTCCACAGCCGGTGGCGCGTTCCTTGAATGGATGGAGGGCAAGCCGCTGCCCGGCGTCGAAGCCCTGAAAGCCTGAAGCCAATGATTTGCGCAGTCTTCCATCACCGTTGCCGGAACGCCGACAACGGGCCGGGAGGGTGCGCCTGTGACAGCGCTGTCTGGCAAGCAGTTGCAATAATGTAGAGTCGCAAGGGGACGAAGGAGACACATCATGTCCAATGTTGAACTGGTTCAACCGATGAACGCCGAAATGGCGAAGCAGATGACAGAGAAGGACGGCTTCATCGCCGCCCTCGACCAGTCCGGCGGTTCCACGCCCAAGGCCTTGGCGCAGTACGGCATCGGTGAGGACGCCTGGACCACCGACGAGGAAATGTTCGCCCTGATGCACGAAATGCGCGCGCGGATCATCAAGTCGCCGGCCTTCACGGGCGACAAGGTGATTGGCGCGATCCTGTTCGAGCGCACCATGGACGGCGAGATCGACGGTGTTCCGACGGCGGAGTATTTGTGGAGCAAAAAGGGCGTCGTGCCCTTCCTGAAGGTCGACAAGGGTCTCGATGAGCCGGGAAACGGCGTGAAGCTGATGAAGCCCATGCCGGGCCTTGACGGTCTGCTCGAGCGCGCCGTCGCCAAGGGTATTTTCGGCACCAAGATGCGCTCCGTCATCGATGCGGCAAACCCGGAGGGCATCGCGGCCATCGTGGCGCAGCAATTCGAGGTGGGCCACCAGATCCTCAGCCATGGTCTGATGCCGATCATCGAGCCGGAAGTGACCATCACCATTGCCGACAAGGCCGAGGCGGAAGACCTGCTTCGCGATGAGATCGCAAGACAACTCGACCTGGTGCCGGCTGACCGCCAGGTGATGCTGAAACTGTCGCTGCCGAGCGTGGCCAATCATTACAAGCCGCTGATCGACCATCCGCGCGTGATGCGGGTCGTTGCGCTGTCGGGCGGCTATTCGCGTGAGGAAGCCTGCGCGAAACTCGGCCAGAATGACGGGATGATAGCGAGCTTCTCGCGTGCACTCACCGAAGGCCTGTCGGCTCAGCAATCGATTGAGGATTTCAATGCCATGCTTGACGACGCGGTTGAGAAGATCTGCGCCGCTTCGAAGTGCTGAAAAGGTGATCCGCAAACAGGAAAAAGCCCCGGACCATCTGATCCGGGGCTTTTTCTATATGCAGCCGCGCAGTTTTCAGTCGGAGAGATCCTCCCTGACGTCGCGCGCTGTTTCGCTGGTGGTCTCGCCGGTTTCCTCGATATCCTCGCCGACACCCTCCACCGTGTTGCAGGCGGCGGTTGTGAGAAGCGCCGCAGCGACGGCGATGATCTTCAGTTCGTTCTTCATGACTTTTCTCCCTTGCGACATTCATCAAACGAATGATGTCGTTGCAGGTTCCACCGGGAACCGAACCGTTTCTCGCGCGTCTGCTGTGCTGTGGAGGAGAACTCGCATGGCCAGCCCCAACCGTCCCTCGATCAAGGATGAAAAGACTTATGATGCGCTCCGCAAGGACGGCATGTCCAAGGAGAAGGCTGCCCGCATTGCCAACGCCAAGGCTGATGACAGCCGTTCGCCCTCAAAGAAGGGTGGCCTGCAGCCGCCTTATGAGAAGTGGACAAAGGACGAATTGTATGAGCGCGCGAAGGAAATTGGCATCACGGGTCGATCAGACATGACCAAGGATGAACTCATCGAAGCGCTGCGCACGCACTGAGTGGCCGGCATGTCCATCAAGGCCATTATCAACACCGAGTCCGGTTCGGTGCCGACTGACGCGGGCAACGCGCTGAGCGCGGAACTTTCAGACGGTCTAGACACGCTTTCCTGCGTTGTCGGCAGCGAGCTTTGCAACGCCATGGAAGGGCTTGATCTGTCCCGCGAAGACACGCTGATCGTCTGGGGTGGAGACGGTACGGCGGCAGCGGCGCTGACCCGCTGCAGCACCACTGGTGCGGCGGTGCTCGCCCTGCCAGGCGGCACGATGAACCTTCTTCACCGGCGCATTCATGGCGATGTGAGCGACTGGCGAGATATCCTCCATGCCGCATTGTCGACCGAACCGCGCCCGCTGAGCGCAGGGTGCGTCAACGACGCGCCCTTTTTCGTGGCCCTGATGGCGGGACGCCTGACACATCTGACCGAAGTGCGCGAAACGCTGCGCAGTGGGGACATAGCGGGGGCCGCGCGCCATGCCGCCGGCAGCGACGCGCTCGACCTTCGCTCGGCTCTGAAAGTGGACCGTTCCGGCGCGACGCGTCATGCAACAGCGCTTGCCGCCTTTCTCCCCGAAGCGCCGTCTGCCGGACCTCTGGAGGTCGGGTTGCTCGACCCTGACCATCTCGCCGAACTGGCGCTGACCAGCTTCGCTGCAATCCTCAGCGACTGGCGATCAGCGCCGGGTGTCGATTACGAAACCTGGGACCGATTCCGGCTTGAGCTCACTGACGGACCCTGGATCGATATCACGCTTGATGGCGAAGCGCGAAAGGCGGATGAGAATATGGAAGTGCGTTTCCTCGAGAATGCCGCGCGCGTGCTCTCGGCGAGACAGGCATGATCCATATCGCCCAGTTTGCCGATATTCATTTCGGCACCGAGGACCGTGACGCGCTGGCGCGTGTGGAGACAGAGATCAGGCGTGATCCGCCCGACCTCATCGTTGTCTGCGGTGACCTGACACAACGTGGCAAAAGGCGGGAATTCGCTGCCGCACGCAGCTGGCTCGAAGCCTTTTCTCTGCCCGTGCTCTGTGTGCCCGGCAATCATGACACACCGCTCCTGAACCTGCAGGCGCGGCTGACGGGTCCGTTCGATCGATATGAGCGCTATTTTGCCGACTGGGGCGGGCCGTCAAGAATGGACGACTGGACGCTGGCCGGGCTCAACACTGCGCGTGGATGGCAGGCGCGACGGAACTGGGCCGAAGGTGTCGTCAATCTCGACGACCTTCACGCCGCCGCCCATGCGGGTGGAACCGGGCCGACCATGGTGGTCTGCCATCACCCCTTTGCCTCGCTTCCGGGAGCGCCGCTGCGCACCGACACGTTTCGTGGCGAAGCTGCGGAGACACTTTTGCAGGAGAGCCCCGCCAGCGTTCTGCTCACCGGTCATGTGCATGAGCCGTCTGCTTCACTTCGCCGGTCCGGCGCTGGAACCTATCTCGCTATCGCTGCGGGAACTCTGTCGACGCGGCTGAGATCGCATCCGCCGAGCTTCAACCGCATCCATGCTTCTGCCACCGATGTCTCCGTCACCTCGATTACGGTGGGTACGGATCAAATCCAGCATTACGAGCTGACCGGGCCGGTCCACCTCAAGACATTGTGAACAATGGATTAATTTCAGCGCCATGTGCAATTTTCGCCGTATTCAGCGGAACGATGCAGCCATTTCTGTGTTCCCCCTGTCATGACACAGACGAAAGGCAGAGAAGACCGGGCGCGTGAGTCAAGGGCACGACGCGAAACGCAGAGCTTTCTGGGCGGGCGGCTGCGCATGGAACTGGAGGCCGAACAGGCAGACGACATGCCTGATGATTTCATTGCGCTGCTGAAGCGCGCCGATCGCGCCGCCCATGACCGCAACAAATCCTGACCAAGTCTATTCGGCCTCAGCTGATGGATCCTTGTCGGCGTCCTGAAGCAGCTTCAGGAATTCATCGGGCACCGGTTCCCTGGCCACGTCTTCGTAAAGCCTGCGCAGTTGGTAGCCGATCTGGTCGCGACGGCCTTGCACATCGCTTCGGTTCTCGGCGTCCCCGGTTCTGGGCGCAGATCGCGGGGGTTTTCTGGTCATGACCACCATGGCGTCCTTTCCACTCCTCTTTCTATTGTATCAGTGTTCGGGACCGACTCCCAAGAGGCCTCTGGAAAAGTCCTCAGAGCTTTGCAACCTTTGGGACTGTTGGACGTTTCGGCTTCGATCGGAGGACCAAGATGAGTTTTGTTGAAACACTGGGACCGCACCTGCCCTTCCTGCGCCGGTATGCGCGCGCGCTTACAGGCAGCCAGGACAGCGGTGATGCCTATGTCCGCGCCTCGCTCGTGGCGCTTGCTGAAGATCCCGGGCGGCTGGAGGCCTCACTTCCCGACCGTGTCGCGCTTTACCGCTTCTTCCACGCGATCTGGGACACGACGGGGGCCCGTCTTGACGACCGTGCAGATGCCGATGGAGAGACCCATGATGCCAGGCTCCAGGCGCTGGCACCGCGCCCGCGTCAGGCTTTCCTGCTGACTTCGGTGGAGGGCTTCTCGACCGGCGAGGCGGCGACCATTCTCGATATAACGCCGGACGCGCTGAACGCGCTGACGGCTGACGCCGTCCGTGACATTGAAAGCGAACTCGCCACCAGCGTGCTGGTGATCGAGGACGAGCCGATCATCGCCGCTGATCTCGAAGCGCTGGTCGAGGAACTTGGCCACAGCGTGACCGGCAATGCGACCACACGGGACGAGGCGGTGGAAATGGCCCGGGCCAATCCGCCGGGACTTGTCCTCTGCGACATTCAGCTTGCCGACGATTCTTCCGGCATCGACGCTGCCAACGATATCCTCGCCATGCTCGACGTTCCGGTGATCTTCATTACGGCCTTTCCGGAACGCCTGTTGACCGGCGAACGCCCGGAGCCGGCCTATCTGATCACCAAGCCCTTCATGCCGAACAATGTGAAGGCGGCGATCGGGCAGGCCCTGTTCTTCCACCCGCGTACGCAGGCCAGACCTCCGGAAACGACCGCCGTCTGAAGCGGCGCCGGCCCATGGCCGGTCACCTGTTCAGGTCCCGGCAGCGATGGAAGAGAGATGAGTAAACTATCTGCGCCAAGCCCGTCGCCTGAGGATGTCAGCCGAATTCTGAAGGCGGCTTTCGAACAACTGACAGACGGCGTGATCATTGCCGACACGGCCGGTCGGCTGATCTATGTGAACGAGGCAGCTGAGCGCATTCACGGCGTCAGCAAGCTCAGGGTCCAGCCAGAGCACTACACCAAGGCCTACAGCCTGCTCACCATGGATGGCGAACCCTATCCGCCTCTGGAACTGCCGCTCGCACTGGCCGTCAGCGAGGGCATGGCGAGTGATGACACATACTGGCGCGTTGCCCGGCCTGACGGCACCGAAGTGGTTGCGCTTGGCCGGGCGCGTCCCGTTTGCGACGATGAAGGACGCCAGATCGGATCGGTGCTCGTGATGCGGGATGAGACCGCCCGCGAGCAGGAGCGTCGGGAACTTCAGCGCGCCAAGGACATGAGCGACATGCTCCTGCGCGAGATCCATCACCGGGTAAAAAACAATCTGCAGGTCATCTCCTCGCTGCTTGGCCTGCAATCGCGCAAACTCTCGAGCGAGGACGCGCGTATCGCACTCCGGGAGTTGTCCTCCCGGATCGATGTGATCGCCGACATTCACCGCTCGCTTTACGAGACCGGCGAAACCGACACGATCGAAGTGGTCGCCTATCTCCGGTCGCTCGCCCGTCGCACACTCACCGGACTGGCCGACAGTTTCGGTGTCGGCTGGACGTTCGAAGGCACCGGCACTTGCGTCCTGCCCATCGAGAAGGCGGTCTCCCTGGCACTTGCCGTCAACGAATTCGTGCTGAACGCGCTGAAATTTGGTGACGGAACCGCCAGCGCCCCGCACATCCGGCTCGCCGTGTCCGCACATGGCGGCCAGCTCAGGCTGATCTATGAGGATCATGGTCTGAGCAGCAATGTGCCAGACGAAGTCGACCGTGCGGAATGGGGTTTCCGCAATGTGCTGCTGACCGGGCTGAAGCGCCAGCTGAGCGGAACGGTCTCCGAAACAATCTCCAACGGACACTACAGGCTCGAATTCAGTGTCGAAACGCCGTGCGAGGAGTGAGTCGATGCATTCGCCGGTCAGTGATTTCCCAATTCAGATGTGATATTTAATGGACTTCACTTTCCACAGGGTTGCCTTTTGCGATACAACCATCACTTGATAATGAGAGGGATACGCCTTCGCATACCGGGCATGGGTTTCAGGGCACCGAGTTAGCTTGCATGGCAAACATCAGTCGAAACCGCGAGCTGGAAAGGCCCCTGACCCTGCGACAGGCCGTAACAGTTGGTGCGCTGCTCGATGCCATGCCCTACCCTGCCCTTGTCTTCGATCTCGGTCTGAACATTCTCGAGCAGAACGCCGCGCATGAAGCTATGACCGCAACAGAGCGGCGCGACGTGACCGGTCGATACATGTTCGATGTCTTCCCGATAAATCCCGACAGTGGCGAGAGCGACTCCGAGACCATCATCCGACGCGATGTTGAAGCCGTTGTATCGAAGGCACAGCCCGGCGAGCCCATCAGATTGCGCCACGACCTGCAGAGTGCCGACGGGCGCTATGTGACGCGCCACTGGGAAGTCGTGCACAGTCCGGTGATTGTCGGTGCAGATACCATCTGCATTCTTCAGACCTCGCGCGACATCACCGAAGCCGTTTTGCGCCACGAATTTCTGCTGGCGCGCGAGACCGCCTCTGAAAACGCCGCAGCGGTCACTTATTTCTCCTATGATCCGATGAGCGACGTGTTCGAGCGCAGTCCCGCCGTAGACGAATTGTTCGGTTATGAGAATCGCGAGGTCGGGCAACTCGCCGCGCCGTTCTTCCAGAGGATCATTCCCGATGACCTTCCAAATGTGAACGATGAGATCGAACGCCTGATGCACGCGCCGCCGCGAACGCTCGGCCGCTTCGACTACAGGATCCTGATCCCCGAAACCGGCGATATCCGTTACGTCCGCGCGCGCGGCGAAATGGTGATCGATCCGGATGACCAGCGGCGAAAACTGGTCGGCGTGTTCATGGACATGACCGACAAGGAAATCACGCGCACGGCGCTGGAGGCGGCGGTGGCCGACAAGGAACGGCTTCTGGTGGAAATGAACCACCGGGTCGAAAACTCCCTGCAGATGGTCATGTCCATGTTGCGCCTGAAGGCCAGTCGCAGTCCTGAGCCGGAAGTGTCGGAGACGCTCAACCGAGCGATCATGCGGGTCCAGGCCATCGCAGAGGTGCACGGCGCGCTCTATCGCGGCGGAGACGTCACCCGGGTGGAAATCGGAAGCCTGCTCTCAGGTCTTGCCGAAGCCTTCCAGCGCAGCCTCGGAAGGGACGGCCAGACGATCATCTTCGAGGGCAGGCACGGTCCCGTCAGACTGTCGGCGGAAAGAGCGATCGCGCTTGGCCTGATCGTCAGTGAGCTGATGACCAATGCCGCAAAGTACGCCCCGCGCGGCCCCGACACTGCGGTGAGGATTGATTGTGTTTGTGAGGGCGCGGGGGCGACCTTGATCGTCGAGAATCCGGTCGACACCGAAGGCTCCGGGCACGCAGAACGCCTGTCGGGAGGGATCGGCATGAAGCTGGTGAACGGCTTCATCAAGCAGCTTCAGGGCCAATTCAGGACCGAAAACGCCGATGGTCGCTATCGCGCCGTGGTGGATTTCCCGCTGCTTGATTGAAGCGGCGATCTATCATTTTCCGCCAGACCGCCGCCTCACACACTTGTTTTTGCAGTGTCTCAGTACGCACATGGTCCTGTTTGGCTACAGACTCGCTTGAAAGGTCCGTTCCGGACCGCTCGCGCTGAGGTTTCAGCACCGCTTCGTCAGCTTCGCACGGCCACCGGTGTCGGGGCATTGGCCCGGCTGGCGAGGAAGGCCGCAAAGCTCTCCGCGAGACGCTTCACATCGGCACGAAGATTTCCATACTTGCCGCGCATTGAGTTGTAGCTGTCGAGATCGGCACGATCCATCGCCATCAGGGCCTGCACCGATTCCGGCATGGTCGGGCCAAAGGTGCGGTCCTTCAGATAGACATTGCGCAGTTCCGATTCGGCGTCGCGCGCATAGCGCGTGCTGCGGAAACGCGTGACGACGACAAAATTTCGTGCGGCCAGGTCTGGCGTGACGTGCTGGGTGATCCAGTCGGTGAATTGCTTGGTGCCCCAGGTCGAAACCGCATCGGCGAGGGTCGGGGTGACATAGCTGCCCGCCATCTTCAGCGCAGCACGCGCGAGCGGTGACAGATAGGGCGGCGTGTCGAACAGGATGACGTCGTAAAGCGGGATCAGCGGCTGGAAGGCTTCGGTGATATGGGCCGCGAGCTTCTCGGCGAGTTGCGTCGGCGTGTGGCCTGACCCGTAGAACTTTTCCTCCAGCTGCATTTCGGTCAGACGGAGCTGGGGATGGGAGGGAAGGATCGAAACCCAACCCTGTCGCTCGTCGCGTTCCTCGGCATCGCGCAGGGCGTCAATGGTCACCGCATTCGGCAGGACAAGATCGGCGATGTTGGGCGACAGGCCGTCAATGAACTGCTCGACAAGGTGATGGACACCCTTGCCCTGATTGAAGGCCATTTGCAGGCCACGCTCAGTGAGCAGCATCTGGCTTGAATTGGCCTGCGCGTCGAGATCGACCACGAGCACTTCGGCGCCGAAATAATAGGCTAGCCCGTCAGCAAGCATCAGCGTCGTCGTTGACTTGCCGACGCCGCCCTTCAGATTCGCCACCGCCGTCATGCTCGCTGTCACACCCGGCCCCTCTCCTGCCTGTGTCGGCTTCCTGCCCTTTTGTACCCTTACGCTGCCGCCACTGATGCGCCAATGGTCTCCGCTTCAGGCTCCTCGCTTGTCGCGGTTTCCTCGCCGACCAGCGCCGACACAGGTGTGCGCGACAGTGCCGAAGCTCGACCATGCGCAAGGCCAATCAGCCAAGCATAGGTCCACATCACCCCTGGCACCTCCACAGCGTAGTCCACCATACCATGCAGGAAGACAAGAGCGGTTACGCACAAAGCGGCCCGAAGATAGGTTCGCGACCGGGCACCTGAGGAGAAAACATAACGAATCAGAGGGATATGGATGGCGATCATGATCGCCATCAGAAGGCCGAGGCCCAGCAAACCCTGCTGGATCAGCCATTGCAGCACGAAATTGTGCGCTTCGCCAAGCAGGGTGACCATGTGGGCGTTCTCGAGTGTGGCGATCTGGTCGTTCACGCGATCGAAGCTGCCAAGACCGTGACCGAACAGCGGCTGGTCCTGCCAGGCCTCCCAGTAGATTTCGTAGAGGCTGAAACGCGACATGGCATCCGTCCCGAGATCAGCGGCGCGGCGCACGAGCAGGAGCTCACCGGCAATGGCCACAAGCGCGATCACCGGTACGCTCACCAGCAACAGCCATTTCAGCCGGCGGGTCATGCGGCTCGGGCGTCTCGCCTGCCGCCTGCGATAGACGATGTACTCCCAGCCGATCAGTACGCCGAGCATGGCCACGCCGAGCACCAGGCCCGCGCGCGAGGCTGTCAGAACGAGGCAGGCCAGCGCCATGCTCAACAAGATGATCGAGGACAGCGCGCGAGTGAAAAGGCCATCAATGATGTCACTACGAGTGATCTCGTCGCGGCTGGGATGGTCGGCAATGTAGAGGATCTGTCCGGCGGCCAGAATGGCTCCCATGGCAAAGAGCGTTGCGGCAGTGTTGGCATGGTCGAGGGTGCCCCTCAGGCGGTGCTTGTCGACCGGCAGCACGTCGAGCGGGTCGGCCGTGTAGCGCAGTAGCTGCATGGCGATGGCAATCACGGCAAAGACGAGGATAAACCAGATCGTGAAACGCCATGCCAGCACCAGCAGGCCACCTGAGCGCCCGAGCGTGTGCCCGACCATCCAGATCCCTGCTGCGCCGCACAATACCAGCACCTCGATCCGGGCCTGATGCCAGGATCCGAACCCTCCGGACACGGCCCATGCTGCAAGTGCAGCAATGGTGATCAGCATCCCGGGTGTCACGAATCGGGCCTTCGTGGCGGCGATGCTGAAAAGCGCGAGCAACATGAACAGGATCGAGAAGGAAACACTGACCCGCGGCTGCCCGCCCCCCTGAAGCAGATAGGAGACGAAAAGCGCAAACGGGACAATGGCCGCAACCACCACAAGGCCACGCGAACGACCATCAACCCCAAGAAAACGTCGCAATTTCAGTGACATAACTGTCCCCCTGACGCTCTTTCCGCTCACCGGGCGCCTGAATTGTCTCAGCATGAAACGCAAGCGGCAGGCCAGCTGCAACCGCTTTCGCCCGAACGCCGATTTCCGTTCCGCAGCAATCCCCTCATGGCACACCAGCGATCCTGTTTTCACGCCCGCCGCATTGCTCCGCTCACGGAACTCGCCTGTAGGATGAATATTCAACGGCTTTCTTGCGTTGCAAAACCGCAAGCCTTATTAAGGTCTCCGTAACTTTTCGGGGACGAGCAGCCACCTCGCCAGGGTTGCGGTGCGATCAGAAGAGGCATGGCAATTGCACTCTGAAAGCCTGGAAAGTCGAGAAGAGTTGTTGGCGGCCAGTGCCGCAGTGGAGTGAGCCGGGGGACATCATGGGTCTGCATCAGATTCCGAACAAGACACAGGATTTCCAGCGGTTTCTCGCGTCTCATTCGCATAACACCGGACGCGCGGCGACGAGCGCGCTGAAGCGCGGAATGGACATCCTGCTGGCCTTTATCGCACTTGTCTTCCTTGCGCCGTTCATGCTGCCCATCGCCTTGCTGATCAAGCGTCATGATGGCGGACCGGCACTGTTCGTGCAGGAGCGCATTGGCCTGCATGGTGAAGTCTTCCGGTGCTACAAGTTCCGCTCCATGGTCGTGGACGCGCAGGCTCAACTCAAGCGCCTGCTCGATAGCGACCCGACGGCACGCGAGGAATGGGAACGCGATCAGAAGCTGACGAATGATCCGCGTATCACCCGGCTTGGCGCCTTCCTGCGCAAGACCTCGCTCGACGAGCTGCCGCAGCTTCTGAACATCCTCAAGGGTGAGATGTCCATCGTCGGCCCGCGCCCCATCGTGCGCAACGAAATTGCCAAGTATGGGGCGGATTTCACCTTCTACAGCGGTGTGCGCCCCGGCCTGACCGGTCTCTGGCAGGTGTCGGGCCGCAGCAACACCACCTATGACGAGCGCGTCGCTCTCGATGTGCGCTATGTGCAGGAATGGACCTTCCTCAATGATGTGAAGATCATTGCGCAGACCGTCCCGGCCATTCTCCTGTCGAAGGGTGCCCGCTAGCTCCAAGGCCACCCAGTCGCCGGAGGACATCCTTTTCAGGCCCGCGGAGCGATCCGCGGGCTCTTGATTCCGGCCCGCAATCTGCATCCCTGAGCGCAACACTGAACCGACCGGAGACACACGCGATGCGGGTTGCCCTCGTCCACTACTGGCTGACGAACATGCGCGGCGGCGAACGCGTGCTGAAGGCCTTTGCCGACATGTTTCCGCAGGCCGACATCTTTACCCATGTGGTTGATCCTAGCCGTATCTCCGAGGGCCTGAAGGCACACCGGATCGAGACGAGCTTCATTTCGAAGATGCCCTTTGCGGTGAAGCATTACCAGAAATACCTGCCCTTCATGCCGCGCGCGCTCGAGGAACTGGACCTTTCAGCCTATGACCTCGTCATTTCGTCGGAATCCGGTCCGGCCAAGGGCGTGATCCCGCGCCCGGATGCGTTTCACATGTGCTACTGTCACTCGCCGATGCGCTATATCTGGGATCTGTTCGGGGAATACCGCTCCTCGGCAGGGTTTCTCGCCCGGCAGGTCTTTCCCGGCATCGCCCACCGCCTGCGCACCTGGGACGTGACCAGCGCGGCACGGGTCGACCAGTTCGTTGCCAATTCCTCCTTCGTGGCCAGGCGCATCGAGAAGTACTACCGCCGGGAGGCGGAGGTGATCTTCCCCCCTGTGGCCACCGAGGCCTTCTCTGCGGAACCGGTGCGAGAGCCGGCAGATTACTATCTCGCTGCCGGGGAGTTCGTGGGCTACAAGCGCTTCGACCTCGTCGTAGACGCCTTCACCCGTTCCGGACGCAGGCTGGTCGTCGTGGGCGATGGCGAAGAGCGGAAGAAACTTGAAAAGCGTGCGGGCACCAATGTCGAGTTTCTCGGCCGGGTCGATTTCGCGACGCTCAAGCATCACTTCGCGACAGCCCGCGCCCTTGTCTTTCCGGGGGAGGAGGATTTCGGCATGGTCCCTGTGGAGGTCATGGCCTCAGGCCGTCCGGTGATCGCCTATGGCCGCGGCGGCGCACTCGACACGGTTCGCCATGGCGAAACAGGCTGGCTCTTCTCCGACCAGAGCGTCGATGGCCTGATCGAGGCGGTTGAGGCGTTCGAACAGCAGGATTTCGATTCTCAAACGCTGCGCACTCATGCCGAGCAGTTCGGAATGGAGCCGTTCAGGCAAAAGGTCACCGACCTGCTGGCGCGAAACGGCATCGACGTGCCTGGCTGACACAGTCAGCCGCGCCGGTGCTCAGGCTGCCGTCGGTGCCGACTGCTTTCCGCTCCACTCACCCGACAGGAGGGCCTCGAGCTCTGACTGGTCGACCGCCTTGCGCAGCGCCTCACGGAAGCCGGCCTGACGCATGGCGCGCGAGACCTTGGCCAAGGCGCGCAGATGGTCTGCGCCTTCGCCATCCGGTGCAAGCAGCATGAAAACCAGGTCGCAAGGCCGCTCGTCAACGGCGTCGAAATCCACGGCTGGCTCGATGCGGGCGAAGGCACCGGCGGTTCGCTTCAGCCCCTCGACGCGGGCATGCGGAATGGCAACGCCCGATCCGACGCCGGTGGAACCGAGACGTTCGCGCTCCATGACCGCCTCGATGACGAGACGGCCATCAAGGCCAACCGCTTCGGCGAGCCGCGTGCCGAGTTCGCAGAGCACCTGCTTGCGGCTGGTGGCACGGAGAACAGGGTGAACCTGCCCGTCGATAAGCAATGAGGAAAGATCGGGTGTCATGGAACCTTCGGTGGATCGAGGGGTGCGTGGATGAAAAGCACGCGTCTCCTGCTGGTCTGCCTGATGTTCAATTCGCGTCGTGTCAGTCGTCGGCCTCGCCCGATCGCGGATCGACCCAGCCAATGTGTCCGTCCGGGCGCAGGTAGACCATGTTCAGGCTCCTTGTCGAGGCATTTCGGAAAAGTATTGCAGGCTTTTCAGAGAGTTCGAGCTGCATGACGGCTGTGGAAACCGACATCGTCTTCACCTCGGTATGTGTTTCAGCGACGATCAGCGGTGCCTCATCATGGCCGTTGGCAGTGTCTGCATCATCATGATCTTCGATGTCGCTGTCATCACTTGGACGGATGACAAAACTCGCTGCCATTTCGGAGGGCAGTGGCGCGCGATTGGGCTTGTGATGGTCACGCAGGCGGCGTTTGTAGCGGCGCACCCGCTTGTCGAGCTTGGCCACAGCGTCATCAAGGGCGGCATGGGCATCGGACGCCCTGCCCTGAGACTGCAGAATGATACCGGACGGGAGGTGGATGTTGCAATCGACCTCGACCTGGTGACCGTCCCTGGTGACGGTGACATGGCCATCTGCGGGGCGATCGAAGTATTTCGTCACCACGGAGTCGAGTTCACCGGCGATGCGCTCCTTGAGGGCTTCACCGAGGCTGAGATTCTTTCCAGCGATCTGAATTTGCACTGAAATCTCCGTATCTGGCATTCAACAGGGCCCGGCTTCAGGAAAAGCCGGTCGGGCGGGTCTCCCGCGCCTGTCTCTTGAAAAGCCGGCGCAGGAGGAAAGCGCCCTTCGTGTCCCCAATGTGGAGCCTCAGGCGCTCTGGCGCAAGCGTCTTCGCCTCTGCACGGACGAGGCTATGCCGAGACTCTCGCGATACTTGGCCACCGTGCGCCTTGCAACATCCACGCCGAAGCCCTTCAACATGTCGACGATCTGGTCATCGGAAAGGACATTGTCGGGCGTTTCCGCACCGATGAGTTGCTTGATCCGATGGCGCACAGCCTCAGCGGAATGCGCCTCGCCGGTGCCGGTGGAGGCAATGGCCGTGGAGAAGAAATATTTCAGCTCGAACGTGCCGCGCGGCGTGGCGGCATACTTGTTGGACGTCACGCGCGACACCGTGGATTCGTGCATCTGGATCACGTCAGCCACAGCCTTCAGGTTGAGCGGACGCAGATGCGCGATGCCGTGGGCGAGGAAGGCGTCCTGCTGACGCACAATCTCGCGCGCGACCTTGAGCACCGTCCGGGCGCGCTGGTCCAGGCTCTTGATCAGCCAGTTCGCGTCCGCAGCGCACTCCTCGATGAAGTCCTTTTCCTCACCACCCGTTGCGACCTTCGAGACCTCGGCATAATAGGCCCGGTTCATGATCACGCGCGGCAGGGTGTCGGCGTTGAGCTCAACCGCATAGGTGCCGTTTGGCAGTTCGCGCACGATCACATCAGGTGCCACGGCCACAGCGGTGCCGGCCGAAAAGGCCGAGCCGGGGCGTGGATTGAGGTCGCGCAGCTCCATCAGCATGTCCGCAACATCATCGGTCTCAACCCCGCAAATGTCCGACAGGCGGGCGAGATCGTGGCGCGCAGCAAGTTCGAGATTTTCCAGCAGGCGCTGCATGGCCGGGTCGAAACGGTCGCGTTCCTTCAGCTGAAGCGACAGGCACTCATTCAGGTCGCGCGCCATGATGCCGGTCGGCTCGAAACCCTGGCAGACCTCAAGCACGGCGAGCACATCCTCGGGCTCGGTGCCAAGGCTTTCGGCGATCTCCCCGGCATCGATCCGGCAATAGCCTGCATCATCGGTCTCCTCGATCAGGCGGGAAGCGATGAGCTGGTCGGCCGCAGTCAGATGGGCCAGGCGCAGCTGCTCGTGCAGATGCTCGTGAAGGCTCTTGTCGGTGGTGTGGTTGGCCTCGAAATCGTAGCCCTCTTCCGGGGCAGACCCTCCCGCACCGGTATTGGACCAGTCGAGGGCTGCTGAGGGGCCCGAAGGCGCGGCAGTCGAGTCGCCATCGGCGGCCCCGCCCTGCTCGTAGACGTCAGAGGTCGGCGCGTCGAGATGGTCGGTGGCTTCGGCGGAAAACGCGTCCAGCGCCTTGCCGTCAGTCTCCTGGCTCGCCTCGCCGCGGTCGCCGTCAGGGGAGGAATTGTCACGCTCGAGCAGCGGATTGCGCTCGATTTCCTGTTCGACGAATTCGGCGAGTTCCTGATTGTTCAGCTGGAGGAGCTTGATGGCCTGCTGAAGCTGCGGCGTCATCACCAGGCTCTGGGCCTGGCGCACGTCGAGTCTCTGCCTCATGTCGGCCATGACGTTCCTCAGGCGGCGAACTGTTCGCCGAGATAGACCCGGCGCACGTCGGGATTGTTGAGAACCTGGTCGGGTGTGCCCTCGAAGAGCACACGACCGTCGAAAATGATCGAGGCGCGATCAGCAATCTGAAGCGTTTCACGCACCTGGTGATCGGTGATCAGCACGCCGATCCCGCGCTGTTTCAGGAATCGCACGAGTTCGGAAATGTCCGACACGGCCAGCGGGTCGATGCCGGTGAAGGGTTCATCCAGCAGGATGAAGCTCGGCCTGGAGGCAAGTGCGCGGGCGATCTCGACCCGGCGGCGTTCGCCGCCAGAGAGCGAAGTCGCGGACTGCTTGCGGATATGGGTGATGTTCAGCTCTTCCAGCAGCCGGTCGATCTGTTCGCGCCGCGCCTTGCGGTTCGGTTCGATCAGTTCGACCACGGCGGCGATGTTCTCTTCGACATTCATGCCCCGAAAGATCGAGGTCTCCTGCGGCAGGTAGCCAACGCCAAGCCGTGCCCGCTGGTACATGGGCAGCCCGGTGACATCCTCGCCATCAATGGTGATGGTTCCGGCATCGGCCTGGATGAGGCCCATGATCATGTAGAAGCAGGTCGTCTTGCCCGCGCCATTCGGGCCCAGCAGGCCGGCAACTTCGCCGCGATGCAGCGTCAGCGAAACGTCATGCACCACCTGGCGTTTCCTGAACGCCTTGGCGAGGCCATGCGCCGCAAGGCCCTCATTCGCGGATCTGGACGTGATCTGGTTCATGATTCCCGCCTCCGTCCGCCAGAGCTGGCAAACGGTCCTTTGTTGAAGGTTTTGGGTCAACGGGCTGAACAAAGCCCTAAGATCGACCCCTATTCCTGCGTTTCATCCTCGTCAGGCACAAGAACGGTTCGCACCCGGCCATCCTGTCCCGCCGACAGGACCGAGCGGCCATCCTCGATGTAAAGAACAAGCTGTTCGCCCTGCGCAACGTCATTGCCCTGACTGACGGTCACATCGCCAGTCAGTGTGATGGTGCCATCGCCGGCGTTGTAGGTGCCACGATCACCGCGCGCCCTGAAATCCGGCGTGACATAGAAGACGTCACCGATCGCAACGATGGTCTGCAGCGCGCCAAAGCTTCCACCAATGCCACCGCCCTCGCCGCCGCCGGCATAGATCACCTCGATCCGGTCGGCACGCAGGCGCGCATCGCCCTGGATGACATCGACATTGCCATAATAGATAGCCTTCTTCTCACGATCGAGGATCTCGCCATTGTCGGCATCAACCTGGATTGGCCCGCCCTCGCTCGACAGTTGCGCCGCTGCCGACAGGGTAGCGACGCCGACGGCGAAAAGGGCCGCGCCCGCGATTGGTTTCCACATCACCTGTCTCCCTGGTCCGGACGCCCGTCCGGGTAAAGAATGGTCCTGACATTTCCCTTGAGACGGATGGAGCCACCATCCTCAAGAATCTCGTAGCGATCGGACCGGATATCACCGATCGGCCCGGCTCCCTCCAGCGGCTCGATGCCCTCCACGCGGCTGTCGGCCACGAAGAATTTCGCATGCGTCGACTTGAACACGTAGCCGTCGGCCTCTTCGGCCTGCACATCCTCGAACAGCTCAAGCGTATGTGTCGCCTGGTCATAGTAGCCACGCGGGGCGGTGACGACGCGGTTCATCTCATCCACGAGACGGGGGTTCTTCAGTTCCACCAGATCATCATTGGTCCGCTGACGCTGGGCGGTGTCGGCGGTCAGGACAAAGCTGCGTCCAAAAGCGTCGCGGCCGGAAAAGCGCGGGTTCAGCATGGTCACCACTTCAGAGGAGCCGACAGCACGCTGGACGCCGCCGTCGCCATCAAAAGCCGAACCGATCAGCGCCCCGACCAGCACCGCAGCCGACACCACGGCCCCTGACAGGAAGGCCGTCCGCAGAAGCCGGATGAAGCGCGACCGCTTGCGTGCCTGTTCCAGGCTCAGCCGGGCACGCGGGCTCCAGTCCGCCCCGATGGCGGGCGCGGCCGGCGCGCCGCTCATGCTGTCAAAGCTGGCCGCATCGGCCATGTCTGCCTGCCTTTCCTGGCACCGGCGGGATCGCCCGCGCGGTCAACGCCCGTCCCGCGTTGCACAAGTATCCTCTCACCGGGGCGAACAAAAGGCCGCAAGGTGCCAGAGGCTGGAAAAACTTCATCCTGCGCTCGCAATCACGCACGCCAGGCACTGGCTGGCGCTCAGGCCCGCGGATCGTCCCATTCCCGCGCAATTCCAGGGCGTCCGCGACGCACCAGCCACATCATGCCGAAAAGATCGACCATTCCGGCACCCAGCCGGCCGAGAAAGCCATATTTCGACTTGCCGGCAAGTCGCGGCCGGTCATTGACCAGTTCCTCGCGCACCTTCCAGCCCGCGCGCTTGATTAGCGCCGGAAAGAAGCGGTGCATGCTGGCGAAATAGGGCAGTTCGCGGAAGGCCTCCGTGCGCATGATCTTGAAGCCGCAGCCGGAATCGGTGACGTCATCCTTCAGTGCAAATCGGCGAATGCCATTGGCCAGGCGCGACTGAAGCCATTTGAAGCCGCCATCATTCCGGGAGTTCCGCCGCCCCGCAATCAGGCCGAGCCGGGGATCGGCATTCGCGCCGGTAAAGCTCGGCCAGAGCCTTGCTGTGTCGTGCGGATCGTTCTGGCCGTCGCCGTCGAGCAGTTGCACCCATTCCCCGCGCGCGGCGCGCAGACCGGTGATCAGCGCGGCCGATTTTCCACGTCGCTCGACATGGTTGAACACGCGGACCGTATCCGGCCAGCGCGCCGTCGCCTCGACCAGTTCCGCCTCCGTGGCGTCGTGTGAGGCATCGTTGACGCAGATCACCTCGAAAGTGATCTCGCCCAGCGCGTCGTGCACCTCTTCAAGCACCGGAATGACATTCCCGGCTTCATTGTGGAAAGGAATGAGAACGGTGAGTTCCGGCGCGTCTGACAAGTTCGCTCCCCGAGCATTGGAGTGGGCTTTTAGCCTTAACGCGTCTGTCTCAACATGGCGAGACAAAGCCCGAGCGACGGTGAGCGTGTTGATATACCGGAACGCAGCGTTTCATAAACCCGGTACCTTTGCTGGCCCGGACATTTCCATCATCATGCCGCTCTACATTGAGGAAGAAGGTGCAGCAGCCTTCTTGGAAACGCTCGTTCCGACCCTTGAGAATGTATCACCCGCTCAGGAAATCCTGTGCGTCAATCACGGCCCATCACGGCCCGCGCGGGGCCCGACGGCAACGCTTCAAAGACCGAGGCCGATAATCCCCGCATCAGCAGCAGTCTCGGCCGGTCGAGGTGTTCCGGCAAGAAACCCCGTCGGCCTCAGCGCCATGCCGGCACGACCAGATTCAATTACCCCCAGCTCTGGTATTTCGCGCCGGACGGCATCTTCATGGAGATGAAGCGGCGCCCGCTCGATTTGCTGAGCGAGGTGGAAGGCTTCGAACTGGCGGCCCCGGTCGAGCCCGAAACCGCCTGCGAAAGCTCCGAAGCGGCCGCCTAAGCCGCCCGGGCGAGGTCCCGCAACACGTAGTGCAGGATGCCGCCATTGCGGAAATAGGCGAGTTCGTTCTCGGTATCGATACGCACGCGCACCGGGACGGTCTTCTCGCTGCCATCGGCCATGCGGATGTGCACATCGAGCATCTGCCGCGGCTGGATGTCGTCAATGCCGCGAATGCTGACCTGTTCGTCACCCTTCAGGCCAAGTCCTTCCCAGCTGGTGCCTTCCTCGAACTGTAGCGGCAGCACGCCCATGCCGATCAGGTTGGACCGGTGGATACGCTCGAACGAGCCCGCCACGACCGCGCGCACGCCGAGCAGGATCGTGCCCTTCGCCGCCCAGTCGCGTGAGGAGCCGGTTCCGTACTGCTCGCCGGCGAAAACGACCAGCGGCACGCCCTCGGCACGGTAGCGCATGGCCGCGTCATAGATGTCCATCTGCTCGCCGGAGGGGTGGTGGATCGTCACCCCGCCCTCAACGCCCGGCACCATCTGATTCTTGATGCGGATATTGGCGAAGGTGCCGCGCATCATCACCTCATGATTGCCCCGGCGCGAGCCATAGGAGTTGAATTCGAGCACCGGGACGCCATTGTCGCGGAGGTACTTGCCGGCAGGACTCGACGGCTTGATCGATCCGGCGGGAGAGATGTGGTCGGTCGTGATGGAGTCCGCAAACAGGCCCATGATGCGGGCATTCTCGACGTCGCCGCGCGGGGCCGCGTTCATGTCCATGCCCTCGAAATAGGGCGGGTTCTGCACATAGGTCGATTGCGGCGGCCAGGAATAGGTCTGACCACCGGCCACTTCGATGCCCTGCCAGTGCTCGTCGCCCTTGAAAACGTCGGCATAACGCGACTTGAACATGTCCGGGGTCACGGCGTCACGCATGACCGACTGAATCTCCGCGTTGGAGGGCCAGATATCCTTCAGGAACACATCATTGCCGTCGGCATCCCGGCCAAGCGGATCGGTGGTCATGTTGACATGCATGGAGCCGGCAATCGCATAGGCGACGACCAGCGGCGGCGAGGCGAGATAGTTCGCGCGCACATCCTGGCTGATCCGGCCTTCGAAATTACGATTTCCCGACAGGACCGAGGCGACCACGAGATCATTCTCGTTCACGGCCTTCGAAATGGCGGGCGGCAGCGGTCCGGAATTGCCGATGCAGGTCGTGCAGCCATAGCCGACCAGATTGAAGCCGAGCGCGTCGAGATCATCCTGCAGGCCCGCACGTGCGAGATAGTCCGTCACCACCTGTGATCCCGGGGCGAGCGAGGTCTTGACCCAGGGTTTCACCTTCAGGCCCTTCGCCGCCGCATTGCGCGCCACAAGACCCGCCGCGAGCATCACGCTCGGATTGGACGTGTTCGTGCACGACGTGATCGCTGCGATCACGACCGAGCCATCATGAAGGTGATAGTCGGCCTCTTCCACACCGAACTGCTTCTGGCCATAGGCGTCCGGCGCGGTGCCGATATTGTCGGCGCCTTCTTCCACGAAACGGCTCTCCGCTTCGGTTTTCGGCGGCGTTTTCGGATCCTTGCGACCGCCGCGGATTTCGGTCAGCGCATCCTGGAACGCGGTATCGGCCACTTCGAGCAGCACGCGGTCCTGCGGGCGCTTCGGTCCGGCGAGCGAGGGCTTCACTGTGCTGAGGTCGAGGTGAAGCGTGTCGGTGAAGACCGGCTCGGCCATGTCGGCGCGCCAGTATCCCTGCGCCTTCGCATAGGCTTCGACAAGCTGGACGCGGTCGTCGTCACGGCCGGTGTCGCGCAGGTATTGCAGCGTTTCGTCATCGACCGGGAAGAAGCCGCAGGTCGCGCCGTACTCCGGCGCCATGTTGGAAATGGTCGCGGCATCCTCGAGCGTCATGCTGGCAATGCCTTCGCCGTAGAATTCGACAAACTTGCCGACCACACCCTTCTGGCGGAGCATCTGTGTCACGGTGAGCACGAGGTCGGTGGCCGTCGCGCCTTCCGGCAGCTTGCCGGTCAGCTTGAAGCCGATGACTTCCGGGATAAGCATGGAAACCGGCTGGCCGAGCATGGCAGCCTCGGCCTCAATGCCGCCAACGCCCCAGCCGAGCACGGCGAGGCCGTTGATCATGGTGGTGTGGCTGTCGGTACCGACACAGGTGTCGGGATAGGCCACCGTCTCGCCGCCTTCTTCCCTGGTCCAGACCGTCTGGGCCAGGTATTCGAGATTGACCTGATGGCAGATGCCGGTGCCAGGCGGCACGACGCGGAAATTCTGGAACGCCTTCGATCCCCAGCGCAGGAACTCATAGCGCTCCTGATTGCGCTGGTATTCCACCTCGACATTCCTGCGGAAGGAGTCCGGTCCGGCGAAATGGTCCACCATGACGGAGTGATCGATGACGAGATCGACCGGCACCTGAGGATTGATGGCCTCAGCCGAGGCACCAAGCTTCTGTGCCGCATCGCGCATGGCGGCGAGGTCCACCACCGCCGGAACGCCGGTAAAGTCCTGCATCAGCACCCGCGCGGGACGGTAGGCAATCTCGTGTTCCGCACGTCCGCCATTGTCGAGCCAGGCCTTGAACGCCATGATGTCGTCTGTCGTGACCGAAGACCCATCCTCATTGCGCAGGAGGTTTTCGAGCAGCACCTTCAGCGAGGCCGGAAGGCGCGAAATGTCGCCGAGACCATTTTCCGCAGCCGCTTCCAGCGAATAGTACGTATAGTCCTTGCCAGCGACATTGAGTGTCTTGCGGGACTTGAAGCTATCGTTCGACGCCATAATGATGGGTGCTCCTCTTGCGAACTGAAATGCGCCGCTGCCCCTTTGGCGCGGCGGTTTCCGAAATGATTTGCGCTTCTCTTATCGCCCGTCCGGGCAGTGTGCAATTGCGACCAAGGATCGAGCGGAGATGAGTGAGGCCATGACCGACTGGCGCAAGATTTCCCTGCGCGCTGAAGGGCTTGCGAGCCTCAGGGGCTTCCGACTGCTGTTTCGAGACCTCGACCTCGATGCAGCGTCAGGCAGCTTCACTGCGCTGCGCGGACCCAATGGCTCAGGCAAGACGACGCTCCTGCGCATTCTCGCCGGGCTGATGCGCCCGAGCATGGGCGAACTCCGCTGGGACAATACACCCGACGAGGCGATTCACCTCATCGGCCATGCAAGCGCGCTGAAGCCTTTCGAAACGCCGCGCAGCGCGACCGATGCGTTCATCCGCCTGACGGGCCTGAAGCGAAAGCCGGCCCTGACCGATGCCCTGCTCGACCGGGTGGGTCTTGGGCGGCCGGCCGATGTGCCGGTGCGATTCCTGTCGGCCGGACAGAAAAAGCGCACGCTGCTCGCGCGGCTTCTCGCCGTCCCGCGTCCGGTCTGGCTGCTCGATGAGCCCTTCGCCAATCTCGATGCAGCCGGCCGTGAACTGGTCGAGCGCCTGATCAGCGAACAATGTGCGAAAGGCGGAATCGTGATCGCGGCGAGCCATGACGAGACAGGGCTCGCGCCGCATACCACCATTGACCTCGCTGAACCCCGGTCGGTGGCAGCATGAGCCTCCTGACAGCTGCAGGCGCGCTTTACCTGCGCACGGTGCGAGAGACCTGGGCTGGCGGAACGGGGATGCTCCTGCCGCTCACCTATATTGTCGGCGGCGCGGCGCTGATCCCGCTGGTGGCCGGCGATGCCATTGGCGGGGTGGCGGAACTGTTCAGGCGGGCAGGCGCGCTGAGTGCGGCTCCCGAGGGCATTTCCAACAGCGACCTGCTCGGCCTGATCGCGCCGGGCCTGTTATGGTTCCTCATCGCGCTTGCCTCGCTCGTCACGCTGGAACGCATCTTCCAGTCCGACCTCGAAGACGGCGCACTCGATGATTACCGGCTCGGGCCGCTGCCCATGGAAATCGTCGCCTTCATCAAGGTGATTGCAGTCTGGAGCCTGGTCGCCCTGCCAGCGCTGGTCATGCTGCCCCTGCCGGGGCTGTTTCTCGGTCTTTCGCCACTCGACAGCCTGATGTCGCTGCCGGCCTTCCTGCTCGGCAGCCTCGCCTTCTTCTTCTGGGGCGGGGTTGGTGCTGCGCTGTCTGCGTCAGTGAGGCGCAGCGGCCTGCTGATCGCGGTCATCGTGCTGCCCTTCTACGCCCCGGCAGTGATTTTCGGTGCCGGAGCGGTCGCGCCGCTGGCCTCTGGCAGTGGCCTCGATACAACGGCACTCATGTTTCTGGCAGCCGCTACGCTGATGTCCGCAGCGATCGGACCGGTTGCGGCAGCGCAGGCCTTGAAACTCTCGGCCGAGGGGTGACTTTACTTATTGCAATGTTTCAGTTTCTTCGCTCTGTCGGCCCCACACCATGTTGAGTAGACTCGCCAATCCTCACCGCTTCATGCGGACCAGCTCCTGGCTGATGCCGACGCTCGGAATCGTCGGCCTTTTGATGATTGCCTCCGGCACCTATTGGGCGCTCTGGCAGGCACCGGCAGAAAAGTACCAGGGCGACAGCGCGCGCATCATGTTCATCCACGTTCCGGCCGCCTGGCTGTCCATGGGCGGCTATATCGCAATGGCCGCAGCCGGTTTCACCTGGCTGGTCTGGCGACACGCCCTCGCCGACGTTGCCGCGCGCGCGATCGCCCCGCTCGGCGCGGCTTTTACCGCGATCTGCCTCGCCACCGGATCGATCTGGGGCAAGCCGACCTGGGGCACCTGGTGGGAATGGGACGGCCGGATGACTTCGGTGCTTTTCCTCTTCCTGCTTTATGTCGGTTACATCGCGCTGCGCTCGGCCATGGATTCGCGCGAAAGCGCCGCGAAGGCGAGCGCCATTCTCGCCCTTGTCGGCACCGTGAACATCCCCGTCATTCGCTTCTCCGTGGACTGGTGGAACACGCTGCACCAGCCGGCAAGCGTGATCCGCGAGGGCGGACCGAGCATGGAATGGGACTTCCTTGGACCGCTTCTCTGGAACGCTGTCGGCTTCTCGCTGCTGTTTGGCTTTCTCGTGCTCCTCGCCATGCGCGCCGATGTGCGCGAACGTCAGGCCGAGGCTCTTCGCCTGAAGCTTGTGACCGGCTGAGGGGCGGATCATGGCAGTCCCCGATTTCGGCGATCACACTCCTTATATCTGGGCGGCTTTCGGGCTCACCTTCCTTGTCCTTCTGATCCTTACCATTGCCAGCGTGCTGCGCGCCCACGCCGCGAAGTCCCGCCTTGATCAGGTTCGCGAGGCCGTCGAGGATGCGCGCGCGCGGAAGGGGGATGCGAGCGCATGAACCGGCTGGTCTGGCTAGCGCCGCTCCTTCTGCTGATCGCCTTCGGCGTGATCGCAGCGATCAGGCTCATCCTGGGGCCAGGTGCCGACGAACCGGTCTTTCGCGAACAGCTCGACCCACGCCCGGCGCCAGCCATCAGTTTCCCACCCCTGCGCGAAGGCGCCGAGCCGGTCATCTTCGCGCAAAACCGGGAGGGTCCGGTCGCGGTGAATCTTTTTGCAAGCTGGTGCACGCCTTGCATTGCCGAGCATCCACGCCTGATCGAGCTTTCGGAAACCGAAGGCGTGCGGCTCATCGGCGTGCTCTACAAGGACAGCGACGCCGCAGGCGAAGCCTTTCTTTCCAGGCTGGGCGACCCCTATGAAACCATCGTGACCGACCGGGATGGCTCTGGCGGGCTCGATTTCGGGATCACAGGCGTACCGGAAACCTTCATCATCGACGCCGAAGGCCGCATCGTCCAGCATTATCGTGGCCCGCTGGATGATGCCGATGTGGCCGAACTCAAGGCCTTCTTTGCGGGCAATCAGAAGCGGTAATAGGCCCGCAGGCCCAGATTATCGAGGCCCTGATTGCGGCCATCGCCGAGGATCTGGCCATGTGACAGATGCTCGAAAATGAGCTGCATGCCCCAGTTCTCGCCGATATCGCGATTGATGGCAAAGCTTGTGCGAAAGAGGTCCTCGGAACCGAGCAGAAGGTTCTCCTCGCCGAAAATGCGGGCTTCCTCCGTACCGGTCACGAAAGGATTGTCAGTTTCGCCATTGTGCAGGACATAGGCGAAAGACGGCTCGAAGGACCAGTTCTCGGCAAAGTCGAAATTCCACACAAGGCCGACGCCGCCATAGCTTGTTTCCCCAGCGACATTGATATTGGCGATGATGAAGGGCCGCGGCTCAATGGCCCAGTCGAGGAAATCCGGAGAGGCGAAGACCAGTTCGGCCTCGACATCGGGACCGTCCTCCTTGTCGGCATTCTTGCAGTCGGTGACGCAGATATTGTGCGCGAGCACGCCGACGCGCAGTTCCTCGACCAGTTGGGCCTGAGCGGCCGGGGCGATGATGGCCGAACCGAGGACGACGCGTTTGAAAAGTCTGATCATGGCTTCCCACCCTTAAGGATCCTGAGGCAGGCAGGAAGCATGGGCGGACGATTTCAGCAAGGTATGGGTGGGCCGCGCTGTTCGAATGCAGCAAAGACGTGGCCTTCGGGACACGAGCCCCTGCCGCACGCGACTTGGCGCTGAGCCCCAAAAAACCAAGCCGCAGTTCCGGAACCGCCTGACAGGTGGCGTCCTCGTCAGAATGAACGATCCGCTTTTCCAACATGGTGAGCACATCATCAAAGGTGAGCTTGAGACCGGGCTGGCTGGCGCTATCGGTGATCAGGGCACACGGATTATGGACAAAAGCCGCCGGCAGGCGAGTGGCAAGCTGTGGGGCACCGCCCCGGGCACCCCAGAGCGCTGAACCTAACCGAAGCGCAGCACCTTGGCATAGCGCACCTGCGGCAGGGCGCTCAGCTTGCCGAGCATCTCGGTCGGAACATCGGAATCGATGCCGACAAGGGCAATCGCATCCTCCCCCGGCGCAGTGCGGCCGAGATTGAAGGTCGCGATGTTGATGGTCGCCTCGCCCAGCATGGTGCCGAGCGCACCAATGAAGCCCGGCGTGTCATTATTGTTGACGTAGAGCATGGTCGGCAGGAACTCGCCTTCCAGCGCCATGCCCTTCACCTCGACAATCTTCGGCTGGCCACTGATCACCGAACCCGCCAGCGTGCGCCAGCCCTCTCCGACCTTCACCTTCACGCGGATGAGCGAATCGTAGGTCGGGCTCTCCTCGGTCTTGGTCTCGGTGAGCTTGATCCCGGCATCCTGCAGGATGACCGGCGCCGAGACGAGGTTCACATCACCTCGCGAGGGGCGCAGCAGGCCAGCCGTCAGCGCCGCCGTGATCGGCTTGCGGTTCAGGTCGGCCACCTCGCCCTCATACTCGACCACGACTTCGGTGAAGCCCTCATCGGAAATCTGGCCGGCAAAGGCACCGAGTTTTTCGGCGAGCGCGATGAAGGGTTTCAGGCGCGGGGCCTCTTCCGCCGTGACGGACGGCATGTTGAGCGCATTGGTCACCGCGCCGGTCAGCAGATAATCAGACATCTGCTCGGCGACCTGGAGCGCGACATTCTCCTGCGCTTCTTCCGTCGCCGCCCCAAGGTGCGGCGTGGCAATGAAATTCGGCGCGCCGAAGAGAACGTTCTCCTTGGCCGGCTCCTCGGCGAACACGTCGAAGGCCGCCGCCGAGATGTGCCCGCTGTCAAGCAGTTCACGCACGGCCGCCTCGTCCACCAGGCCACCGCGGGCGCAATTGACAAGAATCAGGCCGGGCTTGGTCCTGGCGAGGTTCTCGCGCGACAGGATGTTGGCGGTCTGCTCGGTCTTGGGCACATGAAGCGTGATCACGTCTGCGCGGGCGAACAGCTCGTCGAGCTCCACCTTCTCAACGCCGAGTTCAATCGCGCGCTCCTCGGTCAGATACGGATCATAAGCGACGACCTTCATCTTCAGCCCAATCGCACGCTCGGCCACGCGCGAGCCGATATTGCCGGCGCCGATCAGGCCGAGCGTCTTGTAGGACAGTTCCCGCCCCATGAAGGCCTTCTTCGGCCATTCACCGGCCTGCGTTCCGCGGTCGGCGGCGGGAATCTGACGCGCGGCGGTGAACATCATCGCAATGGCGTGTTCGGCCGTCGTGACGGCGTTGCCAAAGGGCGTGTTCATCACGACCACGCCGTGCGATGTGGCCGCCTTGATGTCGACATTGTCGACCCCGATCCCGGCGCGGCCGATGACCTTGAGATTCTTCGCGGCGGCGATGACATCCGCGTCCGGCCTGGTGGCCGAGCGCACGGCGAGGCCGTCATACTGGTCGATGATGGCGATGAGATCGTCCTTGCTGAGGCCGGTCTTGACGTCGACCTCAAGGCCGCGATTGCGGAAGATGTCGACGGCGGCCGGGCTCAGATCGTCGCTGATGAGGACTTTGGGAGTGGTCATGGGTTTTTCCTTTTCGCGCATGGCGCGGTGAGAGGTTCTTGGCTGGAAAGATTGCTTCGTCCTCCGCCCTTCGGGCACCTCCCCCCGCAAGCGGGTGGAGGATCGAAAGCCCGATGGTTCCACCTGCGATCCTCCTCCACGCAGTGAGGGAGGTCACCCGAAGGGTCGGAGGGGTGCTGCTAGAGTGACGACACCGTCCGTTCAAACGCCCAGTCGATCCAGGGCGTGAGCTTGCCCACATCGGACGGCTCAACCGTCGCACCACACCAGATGCGCAGACCCGGAGGGGCGTCGCGATAGCCGGCGAAGTCGCAGGCAACGCCTTCCTGTTCCAGCATGCCGACCAGCTTCTTCACGAAGGCCTGTTGCGCATCGGTATCGAGGCCGGCCACGCGGGGATCGGTGAATCTGAACGTCACGCCCGTATTGGATCGCACCGCAGGGTCAGGGCAGAGAAATTCGATATAATCGGTGCGCGTGACCCAGTCTTCGAGGAGGGTCAGGCTTTCGTCGCAACGCGCTTTCAGGCCCGCCATGCCGCCGAGACTTTCGGCCCAGTCGAGCGCCTGGAGATAGTCCTCGACGCAGAGCATGGAGGGCGTGTTGATCGTCTCGCCCTGGAAGAGGCCTTCGTTCAGTTTGCCGCCCTTGGTCATGCGGAAGATCTTCGGCAGGGGCCGGTCAGGCGTGTAGCTCTCAAGCCGCTTCACCGCATTGGGCGACAGGATCAGCATGCCATGGGCCGCTTCACCACCCAGCACCTTCTGCCAGGAATAGGTGACGACGTCGCACTTCTCCCATTCGATGTCCTGCGCGAACACCGCCGAGGTCGCGTCATTGATCACGACGCGATCCGGGTTCGACCGGATCCAGTCGGCGCCCGGCACGCGCACGCCGGAGGTCGTGCCATTCCAGGTAAAGACGATGTCGGCATCGTCGCGCGCAGCATGGAAATCCGGCAGTTCGCCATAATCGGCCGTGTGGATGTTGCAGTCTTCGAGTTTGAGCTGCTTCACCGCATCGGTGACCCAGTCCTTGCCGAAGCTCTCCCAGGCGAAAATGTCCACCGGGCGGCAGCCCAGCATGGACCACATGCACATTTCCACCGCACCCGTGTCGGAGGCCGGCACAATCGCCACGCGGTAGTCCTCCGGCAGGCCGAGGATCGCCTTGGTGCGGTCGATGGCCTCTTTCAGCTTTGCCTTTGCATCCTTCGCGCGGTGCGAGCGGCCGAGGGCAGCGGTTTCGAGTTTCTGGAGATCGAAGCCCGGGCGCTTGGCCGTCGGACCTGAAGAAAAATGCGGGCATGCGGGGCGCACGTCCGGCTTGGCGACTGTCGTCTGCATCGATTTTACTCCCATCCTTGCAGATGGGCTGGGCACCGTTGGGGGTGCCTGGCCCGCAGCGTCTATCTCACACTTCCACAGCGGGGACAAACGGGAATTGCGGGGCGCATGGACCATCGAACCTCTCTATGAACACGATAAAGGATATTCATTTCCGTAAAGTGTAATCTGTTGATAGTAGAACGTCCGCGGCGGACGGGCCGCCGACGACACCGAAGGAAACCGATATGACCCTGCGCATTGGCGAAACCGCCCCGAACTTCACCACCGACTCCACCGTCGGCGAGATCAATTTCCATGACTGGGCTGGCGACAGCTGGGTCTTCTTCTTTTCCCACCCGGCAGACTTCACACCGGTCTGCACGACTGAAATGGGCCGCACCGCACAGCTCGCTGACGAATTTGCCAAGCGCAACACCAAGCCGCTTGGCCTGTCCACCGACACGTCCGAAGAACACCTCGCCTGGATCAAGGACGTCAACGACACCCAGAACACCACGCTGGAATTCCCGATCGTGGCTGACCCGGACCTCGAAGTCGCGAAACTCTACGAGATGATCCATCCCGGTGAGAGCGAAACCGCTGCGGTGCGTTCGGTGTTCATCATCGACCCGAACAAGAAGATCCGCCTCACCATGACCTATCCGATGAGCTGCGGCCGGAATTTCGACGAGATCCTGCGTGTCATCGAGGCACTGCAGACCGCCGACCAGCACGGCATCGCCACACCGGCCGACTGGACCACAGGCGGCAAGGTCATCATCCCGCCATCGGTCTCGAGTGAAGCCGCGAAGGAAAAATTTCCGCAGGGCTTCGAGGAAGTCCGCCCCTATCTGCGCTGGACCTCTGTCAGCTGATTTGGACAGAGCCAGCACCGGCCCAACATGCGGGCTGAAGAGTCTGGCCCGCCTGTAACAGTGACCATCCTGTGATTGTCGCATCGCATGGGCACTCTCCGATTCCACGGAGGGTGCCCATATTTCGTTTGATCCTGATTTTCGTGCTGCTTTCTCTCCTGTTCACCGCGGCGCTTTAGCAGGCTGCTGAAAAAGTCTGGTGTTGCGCACGGTTTTTGCTTTTGACGGGCTTGCGGAGGGTGATTTTGGCCAATCGTGGCGAGGGATTTGGCGCTTCGGGCCTGATTTCGGCGTTTTGGGCG
>Ga0081520_100200_pt1 | contig 40365 bp, 44 predicted proteins | sample HotLakmasection1_FD_70988 | JGI IMG/M metagenome (GOLD analysis project Ga0081520, IMG submission 70988) | Hypersaline microbial mat communities from Hot Lake, Washington, USA - Section #1 (SPADES assembly) (version 2) | ecosystem: Environmental > Aquatic > Non-marine Saline and Alkaline >... | reverse complement strand
GTTCCGGGAATGCCGCGGCCGGCGGTCAATCAGGTGACGTGTGAAGTGGCCTCAGGGGAGTTGGTGGTCATTTTGGGGCCTTCGGGTTGTGGCAAAACGACGTTGCTCAAAATGGTGAATCGGCTTTATGAGCCGACGTCGGGACGCATTAGCATTGATGGACAGGACATTAAACGGCTGAAACCGACAGCCTTGCGTCAACAGATTGGCTACGTCATTCAACAATCGGGGCTGTTTCCCCACATGACGGTGGCCGAGAATGTGGGGGTGGTGCCTAAGCTCCTGAAGTGGCCGAAGGCGCGGATTCAGGCGCGGGTTGAAGCATTGCTGGATTTGGTGAAGTTGCCCCCAGCGGAATATTGCGATCGCTATCCGGCGCAACTCTCCGGTGGACAGCAGCAGCGGGTAGGCATTGCCAGAGCCTTGGCGGGCGACCCAGACTACATGCTGATGGATGAGCCGTTTGGGGCGATCGATGCCATTACCCGGAGTGCGCTACAAGGGGAAATTTTGCGGCTACAGCAACAGTTGCAAAAGACGATTTTGTTCGTCTCCCATGATGTCGATGAGGCGTTGCGGTTGGGCGATCGCATCATTGTGATGAACGCGGGGCGCATCGTCCAATTTGATACGCCGTTTAACCTGCTAACTCAACCGGCGAGTCCCTTTGTGCATGAGCTGTTGGGAGCCGACGATATGGTTCGCCAGTTAGGGTTACTGCCGGTCAATGCGGCCATGATGCAGTTGCCCGATCACTATCAAAATGGGAACAAGCCGGTCGTTAATGCGGTCGATAATCTGCGCGATGCCCTTTCCCTGATTTTGAAAACCGGGGCTCCCGAGTTGTCGGTGGTCAAAGATGGTGAACCCGTCGGGCTGTTAACCCTGGAGCATATTCGTAACTGCGCAGTGGAGGCCAATCGCTAGTGGCCTATCTGGTGAACAACGTCGGAGAAGTGGCGGCGCTGTTATGGCAACACCTGCAAATGACGCTGACCACCCTGGCGATCGCGGTGCTTATTGCGATCCCGATTGCGTTGCTGATTATGCGGTTTCGCTGGTTGTCCATTCCCGTGATGGGTCTGCTTGGCATCTTTTACACCATTCCGAGCTTGGCGTTGATTATTTTTCTGGTGCCGGTTTTTGGACTAAATGCGACCTCAGTCATTGTGGCCATGGTGATTTACACCCAGGTTATTCTGGTGCGCAATTTGACGGTGGGCCTCTCCGGCATTGACCCGGCAGTGTTAGAAGCCGCTCGCGGCATGGGTATGAGTTGGTGGCAACGCTGGTGGTGGGTGCAGGTGCCGCTGGTGTTACCGGTGTTTATTGCGGGCGTGCGGATTGCGGCCATCGTCGCGATCGCGATCGCCACCATTGGGGCCAAATTCAACGCTGGCGGGTTAGGCAAACTACTATTTGACGGCATTCAGACCAATCGCATCGATAAAATTTGGGCCGGTTCCATTACCGTGGCATTGCTGGCCTTTGTGATCAATGGTTCACTGCTATGGATCGAACAGCGTAGTCGACCAACCGCCCAAAAGTCTTAGCCCTCATGGATGTCAGCCTGCTTGTACCTTGCTCTCGCGGACCATCTTGATCCCGTGAATCGGGCAATCAGGCACCTCCACACTAGCTTCTCGGCGGTACCAGGTTTGATGGCAACTCGCAACCGGACAACAATAGCGGGGACTCGCCACTACTCCGGCTTTTCCTGGCAAGGGGTGGTAAGTGCGGATAATGTTGAGAATGTCTGCGGCCGGCTTTTGTTCTTCCTGATAAAGTCGGAGCCATTCTCGCGTCAGATCTGCGGCAGACAGCACACTCAAAATTTCCGCTTGCTGAGTGCTTGAGTCAGTCGTCGCCCTCAACGCTAGCTCTAGTCGATGGGCCATCGCGTCGGCGTCCGCAGGCGTGAGCAGCTCAGGCAAATAAGGTCGAATGGCTTGTGCTGCTTGGAATATATCCGGAGAAGAAACCATGCCGATTGAGTGCTCCAACATCAAAACCGCCGCAAATCAATAGATGTATTATTGGCCACTTTAGCGGCGATACAGCACCGATGACATATACCTTAAGCGGTTTATTCAGATATCTCGCCAACAAAAAGCGAGAAGCTAAAGCTTCTCGCTAAAAAACATTAACTAATTTCGTTAATGAATCAAAAACCTTAGTACAGGTCTTCTTCTTTGTGCGTCTCGATTTTACAATCGGAGGTTGGATACGCCACACAGGTCAAGACAAAACCTTTCTCAATCTGGTCATCATCCAAGAAAGACTGGTCAGACTGGTCAACGGTACCTTTGATCACTTTACCAGCACAAGTAGAACAAGCACCGGCACGACAAGAATAAGGCAAATCGATGCCTTGCTCTTCGGCGGCGTCAAGAATGTATTCGTCGTCAGCAACCTCGATAGTCGTGTCCAAGCCTTCGGCTTCGTTGACCAAAGTTACTTTATAAGATGCCATACTGCAATCCTCTCAACAAAATTGGGAACTGTCGAACAGACAAACCTATTCAGAACAGACCGCGTAATTCAGATAGAACACGGTTAATATAAGTTTGCCTTCCAGATCGATACTACGGGAAAACCTGTATCGTGTGCGGAAAATCCATCTTCTGATTGAATGGGATTCGTAATCAGAAATCTTCTTTTCTACTTTTCGTCTTATCAATACTCTTACTAAGACAACCCCGAACCCCTTTAGCAACAGGACTTCAGAGCGATTCTAGCGATCGCTCTCAGAAGTTTCCTAGAGGAATCCTGCGTGACTTTTTATCGAAAATTAACTAAATCATAAGCTTCGCTTATGCATAGTCCGTATGCCTCCATGGTGTTAACAACGCTCCCTTCTCTTAGGGATCAAAATGTCTCCTGAGCGTGGGTGATCGGCCATTGCAAGACACTCTAAAATCAGGTAAGTCGAACTGTAATTAGCTGCTTGCGGGGGGATCGTGACATTGTCAGGATTGGACTTCAAATCAGGGCGATCGCCCCAACTCGGCCTCATCGGGACGGGCTTTGTCGCCAAACTTCGAGCTGAGGCCCTGGTCGCCGACGGTCGCGCCCGTGTCACCGCCGTGGCGAGTCATCAACCCGACAAAGCGCGGGCCTTTGCTGAAACCCACAACATCGCTCAGCCTTGTGCAAATTGGGCAACGCTGCTGGCGCGTCCTGAATTGGATGGAGTGATCATCTGCAACATCAATGTCGATCACGGGCCGGTGGTTAGAGCCGCGCTCGAAGCAGGCAAATTTGTCATTGTGGAATATCCGCTGGCCCTCTCGGCTCCTGAGGGTGCCGAGTTGCTGGCCCTGGCCCAGCACCGTCATCTCTTGCTGCATGTCGAACACATCGAATTGCTCGGGGGGCTCCATCAGGCGATGCTGGCGCACCTGCCCCAAGTCGGCACGCCTCGGTATTTGCGCTATTGCACCGCCGTGCCCCAAAGACCGGCTCCACAAAAATGGACATATCACTCAGAGTTATTTGGATTTCCGCTCATGGGGGCGCTGTCTCGGGTGCATCGGTTGACCAATCTGTTGGGCGCAGTCGACTCCGTGACCAGTCAGCTACAGTACCAACCCTCTTCAGCGGGGTTCTTTACCCAATGTCGGTGTGTGGCGCAGTTGCGGTTTCAGAACGGGGTAGTCGCAGAGGTGCTGTACGCCAAGGGCGAAGAAACCTGGCGATCGCAGCGCTGGATGGAGGTGGAGGGCGATCGCGGGGCCTTGATGTTTGACGGCGATCAGGGCACTTTCCTCTCGGCTGAGGGCGAAAGTCCGATCGAGGTGGGTACTCGCCGGGGTCTGTTTGCTAAAGACACGACCGCCGTTTTGGATGCCCTGCTCGAAGGCAAACCGCTCTACGTCACGCCTCAAGAAAGTTTATACGCCCTGCAAGTGGCAGCGGCAGCGGAAGAATCCGCCCATACGGGGAAAACCGTTCGCGTCGTGGCTCCTTATCCGGGGGCAACGCCGACCACCGCGTAACCGCGTCTCCGCCCATACCTCACCGTCCTCCACCGGATTAGTGGAGGACGGTCAGCAGGCGGCTAACCGCAAGCCTTTCCTTAGGAAAACAGGATACTGAGTTTGATTAACTACATTAAGTCGAACTCAGTATGCGAAATGTCTCGATCTCGAAAATACAAAAAGGCCTTTGCCTGTGGTCATCAAGGCTTTGGTCAGTGGTGCCATGCCTGCGTCGTTCAGCAACGGGTTAAACAATCTGCCAGGAAAAGCCGCGATCGCCACCCTCAGCAACAACAGCAATGGCAGGCAGCTTTTCAACCAGATCAGATTGATTTAACCCATTTGCCCAAGCACATCGTGCCCATCGCTCGGCACAAAATCAGCTTTTTGATGGCTGGCGGCTCCTATCGCCAATTAGGCGGCAAGCGAATCCGTTGTAACCGTTCCCTGCTCAGCATTCCAGTCACCCGCAACTATCGGCTGCTGTGTCACATCACCTCCCACCAAATTACGCCCCAGCAGGTGCTGACCCACGAAGCCTACAACTCTATTGTCCGCAACACTCGCCGCTAGCCACAGTTGCCCACTTTTGCGATGCGCCTAAAAATTGCCATTAGAGAAAAGTCCCACTTCAGACCCTGTCCCCCGTGGCTAAACCCTCTAAAATTTAGAACGGGTTGATTTTGGAGCCCGCCTTCTCACCCACATTGAGTCTGCCACTGCATGACCGCCCGCCCGCCGCGTCAAACATTTTCTGACACGCTCATTGAGGCCACTTATCGCCGTACCCGCCGCCATCTGATTGGCGGCGCGATCGCCCTTGGCGGGGTCGTCATTGCCGGCATCCTTTGGTACAAACTGGTAGAAGGCTGGACCTGGCTAGATGCAGTGTATATGTCCGTCATTACCCTGGCCACGGTCGGCTTCTCTGAAGTGCAACCGCTAGGAGCGCGGGGTCGCATCTTCACCATCGTCCTGATTTTGATGGGCGTGGTAGTGATCGGCTATATTTTGAACTCGTTTTCCGAAGCCCTCATTCAAGGGCATTTTCAGGCCGGCATGCGGCTGATGCAACGCCGAAAACTTATGGACTCACTGACAGAGCACTACATCATTTGCGGGTTTGGGCGGACGGGGCGGCAAGTGGCGGCAGAGTTCTCCATCGAGCGAATTCCCTTCATCGTGGTGGACTCTGATGAAGAGTCCATTCAAACCGCGCAGCAATTAGGTTTCATCACCTATCAGGGAGACGCCACTCAAGATCAGGTGTTGCAACGAGTCGGTATCGAACGCGCGATTGGCCTGATCGCTGCTTTGCCCTCCGATGCCGAAAACCTCTACACGGTCTTGTCGGCGAAAACGTTGGCCCCCAAAATTCGGGCGATCGCCCGTGCCAGTACCGAAGAAGCGGTGCAAAAGTTACAGCGAGGCGGCGCTGATGTCGTCGTGTCCCCTTACATCACGGGGGGCAAGCGCATGGCCGCAGCCGCGTTGCGGCCCCAAGTCGTGGATTTTTTAGAGGGCATATTGTCAGGGGGCGATCGCACCGTTTATGTCGAGGAATTTCTGATTTCGGCAGACAACTGTCCGCAAGTCGGCCAGACCCTGGGAGAAGCTCAACTGCGGCTAAAATCGGGAGCCCTCATTTTGGCTATTCGGCGAACCGACAATACCCTGATCATCGGCCCCAATGCCAACACGGTAATCTGCGCTGGCGACATGGTTATCGGCATGGGGACCTCAGATGAACTCCGTCGCCTCAACCAAGTTTTGAGTCCGATCAAACGGCGCGATCGCTAACTCTATGCCGCTGCCAGCCTAAGGCAAATTCCCCTTGAGCCAGAGCGGAATAAGCAAAACTTGTGCAGCTTATAACCAAGACTTACGCTGCAGAGCGGCGATCGCTTTGCTTTTTGAATAGACTTAAATCAATCACAGATCTTCATCACATAGACTTTATTCTTTTTTTGCTGGCGGCTGTCTCTTGGCCTCGGTGAAATGTTGAGGAACATATGTTAACCGGAACCATTTTGATCGCAGCCGCACTCACGTTGATTGTCCTGGGCAATCGCCTGGTTCGGAATGATGAAATTCTAGGGCTCGCTGCGTACATTTCCAGCATCGTGATGGCTGTGTGGGGTTTGTTTGTAGTCCCCAGCATCACCTCGATCTCCCTGGGTCTGCTGGCCTTGGGCTGGCTACAACTCAAAACGCCAAAAGTCTAACGTCGGCTGCACGTCACGAGTTTGCCCCGCCCAAAAAACAAGCCCCCCGCATGGATGCGGAGGGCGGCTGCAGAAAGTGTAAGCCTAGCGGCCATTAGCGCTGGGGCTTAACCCAAAATTTCGGGAGCTTCAGCCGTTGCCAGATCTAGCGGGAAGTTGTGAGCATTGCGCTCGTGCATTACTTCCATACCCAGGTTGGCCCGGTTGATGATGTCAGCCCAAGTCGCAATGACGCGACCTTGAGAATCCAACACCGACTGGTTGAAGTTGAACCCGTTCAGGTTGAACGCCATGGTGCTGATGCCCAGAGCGGTGAACCAGATGCCAATCACCGGCCACGCACCCAAAAAGAAGTGCAAGGAACGAGAGTTGTTGAAGCTGGCGTATTGGAAGATCAGACGTCCAAAGTAACCGTGAGCGGCCACGATGTTATAGGTCTCTTCTTCTTGGCCAAACTTGTAGCCGTAGTTTTGCGACTCCGTCTCGGTGGTCTCCCGCACTAGGGAGGAGGTCACCAAAGAACCGTGCATCGCAGAGAACAAGCTACCGCCAAACACCGCTGCCACCCCCAACATGTGGAAGGGATGCATCAGGATGTTGTGCTCCGCCTGGAACACAATCATGAAGTTGAACGTACCCGAAATGCCCAGCGGCATCCCATCAGAGAAGGAACCCTGACCCAAGGGATAGATCAAGAACACGGCGGTAGCAGACGCCAAAGGAGCGGAGTAAGCCACACAAATCCAGGGGCGCATGCCCAAGCGGTAGCTCAGCTCCCACTGACGACCCAGATAAGCAAAACAGCCGATCAGGAAGTGGAAAATAATTAACTGATAAGGACCGCCGTTGTACAGCCACTCATCCAGGGAAGCCGCTTCCCAAATGGGGTAGAAGTGCAGACCAATAGCGTTGGAGGACGGTACAACCGCCCCAGAGATGATGTTGTTGCCGTACATCAAGGAGCCAGCGACCGGCTCACGAATGCCGTCAATATCAACGGGAGGCGCTGCGATGAAGGCGATCACAAAGCAGACAGTGGCAGTGATCAAAGTGGGGATCATCAGCGTACCAAACCAGCCTACGTACAGGCGGTTTTCGGTGCTGGTTACCCACTGGCAGTAGCGCTCCCACAGGCCCACATTGCCGCGGGTTTGCAAAGTAGAAGTCATAGTGATGATTGCCAGATAATTACGACAAAAATCGATGAGCCGCCGTTAAATACAGTTGCCCACCTGTCGATTAGCGTAAAGATTCTTGTTGGGTTTTTGACTACGCTTGATAGGAATCTTCGTTTTATGACACGTTCTGTAATTCTTGCGGTGAAATGAATTTACATTTTGCCGTTGCCTTCACAGTGTCGCTATTTGTCTGGTGTTGATTAGCCAGGAGGCCATTGCAGCGATCGCCCGCCCATCAGATGCATATGTAAATGAAAAACCGTCTGCCCGCCTTGGGTGCCAGTATTGATCACGACTCGATAGCCCTCTTCCGCGATCCCCAACTGCTCTGCCAATGACTTGAGGGTGAACAACATATGACCTAATAGTTCCTTGTCGGCGCTGGTGACGTCCGATAGCTTGGGAATCGGCTTTTTAGGAATTAGCAGTACATGGGTGGGAGCCTGAGGCGAAATATCCCGAAAGGCCAGGCACAGGTCATCCTCGTAGACGATATCGGCAGGAATTTCACGCCGAATGATTTTGCCAAAAATCGTGTCTTCACTCATGGGGGGCGATCGCAGCGTCAACTTAACAGCAACTATTGTAAGCGCTTGTGGAGCAACGGCTAAATAAAGCCGCACTATATTGCATCAGAGACTGTGGAGACGATATGTAGTTCTTGCCGCTGAACATATGGCATAACATTTTCATCTAATTGATGGGATTCTAAAAAGAATTTTTTCTATATGAAGATTTCCTTTAAAACATTAAGCGCTGTGGATGCTTCTTGAGCGATAAAAGCATCAGGCCTTTCATACAAACTGAATATCTTCTCAATCCTTTCAAGTGCAATCTCATCCATAAACTCTGTAGTTCTCTCTTTTACCAATAAAGATGTTTTCTCTATATAAGCTCTGATCTTTGGGGGATCACCGTTAATTCCGATATTAGGAATTCCTAGAATATCAGCTAAAATAATCGAGTGCAATCGATTTCCGACATGAAAGTCCATCTCACTCATGACCTTCAAAAAACTTTCTGGTTTGTCCCAAGTGTAAATTTTATAGTTTTTTTGAGGCAAAAAAATCGCCAATCTTTCGTGAAATTCGTTATCATTTGACCCATCTCCTAGACAGCATGGAAGCATGTGGACAGTACAATTATATTTTTCAATTAATTTGATCAATGGTTTGGAATAAAACTCGGCTCGACCTTCACCCCACCAATGTTTACCTGAGAAAGATACATTTTGGATAGAATCACGCTGTTTTTTATTCAGGAATTCACTGTACTGACCTAACGACAAAAAGGCTAAATCACCTCCCAAAAAAGCCTTTCCAGCAAAATCCATATTGTTTTGAATAGCTTCATAAGAGGCCTTGTCTCTCAGATAGATAAAATCTGAATTCTCGAACAATCGTTTCGTGGATTTTTCGGCATTGATACGTGAGCCTTCGAGCCCAACACCTAAAAAGCCAAACTTTCTTCTAAACAAACTAGAGATTCTTCTAAGGTTGATTAAGTTTGTAGGTTTACTATCGAGTTGTAGAGTTCCTCCTCCCCAAGCAATATAATCACTTTCTGCTACTAGCATTAGGCGTTTCAGTTTAGAGACTTCCGAATCACTGTAAAAATTAATATTTGCAATTTCCTCAAAATATGAGTTGTAATAGTTTTTATTGCATATGAAAGATGCACCTATTTTGTTTAAAGTAAAATAATCTACCAGGCTTTTGACAAAGAGATCATCTCCAATGTTTCTATAGCCGTAATAGCCTAAGAGCAGGGCTTTCATCTTGTATTGTTCCTTTAAGGGGATAGAAGGACTGCTAGCGCTGTGATTTTTTCTTGAATACCGATTTAATTATGCCCACAAATCTACTGATATAAACATTGTTCATTTCTTGCCGCAAAAAATGACAGTATGCAAAATTGATTGGGTCGCCCGTCAAGCCTCTATCTATTTAATTTTTAGTTACGATTTAATTTTTAGTTACGATGTATTCATCCAAAATTGCGACGAAAGCTCAGAATCATCGCTTTGCCATGGTGATTTCTGGCACTGGTTACCCAACCTAGATGGTGGAATACACCTTACTTACTTAGTTTGAGTTTAGGGATTAAGGAGTCAGCATGCGGATTAGCGAGTCACCGACTGTTTTTTTTGCCAAGGCAGTAGGCTGAAGAATTGCAACACATCATACTAGGGCTTATGTTATGTCCGGGCTGATATTGAGGCACTTGTTCAGTTCTTTCCCCGATCAAGCACCCAGCGCGAAAATCAAATTTGGCTGCGGGTTTGGGGTCCGGCGAACAACTGCCTGAGGGCATGGGTGCGATCGCCCAGAGTTTCTCCGGGCGCAACTTGCCAGAGGGTTTCATAAAAGAAGAACGAGACGCCATCAAACCCCATTTCACGGGCCAGTTGTACTTGTTGGCGAATCAGAGAAATCGGCACGGGCGCATTTCTCAGGCCGGTGAGAATGCCGATACCCGTGGGAATGACCCTGCGCGATCGCTGAAGGTCGCGATCGCGCAGGGTCTGGCGAAAGCTCTCGGCGCTGTTGCGATAAACCTGAACGATGAGTTCTTCGACATAGCCCAGCTCGCGCCAGCGGGGCCAATCTTGTAAATAGCGGTGGTAGGCAAAGTGGGCTGGATTGGGCGACACGGAAAGGATGGCATTCGGGCGTCTGGCCTTCACCACGCGAAACAGGCGATCTAAAAATTGGGTGATTTTGTCGGCTCGCCACTGCATCCACTCCGGGTCTAACGGATTGGCCGGCGGCGCTTGTCCGCCGTGCTCTTGCCGATAAAGATTTACCGTGTAGGCGTCGTAGCCAAACTCTACGGGTAGCCCAAAGTGGTCGTCCAATTGCAGCCCATCAACCGCATAATTCGCCATGAGTTCGCCGACCAGATCTAAAAGAAATTGCTGCACCTCGGGATGAAACGGATTGAGCCACACGCGGGTATGGTCGCCTTCTTGATAGAGGCGTGCCCCCGGCAAATCGCCGCGTTTTTGCGTCAGCCAATCGGGGTGACGCTGGGCTAGCGGGGAGGCCGCCGGAGCCATAAAGCCAAACTCAAACCAGGGAATGACGCTCAGATGGCGGGCATGGGCCAAGGTGACGACTTCTAACAGGGCATCGCGATCGCCCTGGGCATTTTCCAGCGCTTCGTCGCGCCCCGTATCATCAAAATCTGGATAGAGCCCTTGTTTATAGCCGATCGCTCGTTCTGCCACATGACTCGGAAAGAGCGTATAGCCCCAACTCCAAACGGCTGGATAAACGGTGTTGAAGTGGTAATCGGCCAACTGTTGCAGCGTGTGATCGACCTTGGTCCGCGAAAAGAGCACATCGCTATCCACGTTGGTCAGCCAGACGCCGCGAATTTCCTTGGCTGGTGCGATGGCAGGGGCTTCCTGGGTTGCGGCGGCCCCTTCTGAGGGAAGGCCAAAAGGCATGGCCCAAAGCGTGCTCTGATGGAGCCAGAGCAACCCTGCGGTCAATATCGTCAATGTCAGGTAGCGAAACCTCTTCATGCCCAATTTAATGACAGAACTGCTGCTATGAAATTTCGCGACAATTTTGCCCCAATCCGGAGAGTTCTTGCGTACCCGTGCCGCATGGCGAGAAACCCGGTTTCTTGAGGCACATGGGCACGAGATGTGGGCTTGCTAGCGTAGACACGGGAGTTTTGTACCGCATTTTAGACGATCGCGATCGCTACTCTGCTTCCCGCTTTTCGTTAATCCAAATCGCTAAACCGCCCCCCCGCCCGCGAGCGGCAATGTAGTCATCCGTCGCGGTAAAGAAGGCAAAGAAGGGCAGCTTCGCGATCGCGGTGTCGGCAAACGATTGGCCAGCACGTTTTTTGCTGCCGACCTCACCGCGATAAACCGTGAGCCCAAAGCAGCGCACCTGCAAATGGGTAAAGTCAAACACGAGCAAGTTTTTCTGTCCGGGATATCGAGCTGGTCCCGTAAAGCGGACGGAGAGAGGACCCACATGAAGTTCATTGGCGATCGCCAGTGAGGGCTCACTCTCTACAGGACGGGTAAAGGAAATGCGAGCGATCGCTAACTTTGGCACATAAAACCCGCTGCCGACCGGCTCTCCCGACTGAAATTTAGCTTTCTTTCCCGCACTAAAACACAACCGCCAAGTGCCCAACAAGGACTCTAACGGCAGGGATTGCTTACCTCGTTTGGTGTCTCTTTCCAATGCCAGCAGCGCCGCAGTCACGGTCTTGCCGTCCGGTCGCTGTTGCCCGGCCTCACGGAATCCCTGCACCGCTTCACTGACAACAGTTTGAGGAGTTTTATCAAGTGTGGTCGTCATTTAGATATTAGATAATTGATGGCCATTACAAGTCCATACTCTATGTCCAATGACCATCAGGTCAGGCATACGGGACAAGCACAGAAGATATTTCATCCTAGCGATCGCTCAATTTGCCATAAGAATTGACAAAAACTTTGCACATCACGACTCAGCAATTGATGACAGTCTGCTAATTGCTCAACCAGCTCACTAACTCGCTGAGGGTGCAGTTCAAATCCGTATCGATGCATGACAACATGCCGAAACGCTCGCAAGGTATCAATCTGAGGCCCAGTATCAGCAGATAACACGGCTGGACGGGTGGCTGGAATCTCTAAGCGCATTTGTTCCAGCAATTGTTGATGAGAGCTTGCGCCTGCGGGTATGGACTGATCGACCTGTTTGGCGATCTCTTCAAAAATGCGTTCCACGCCCATGTAATAGTTTTGCAGGCTCAGAGCTGCCGCTTTCAAAAAATCCTCATCTTGGGTTCGTTTGGCCTTGGAAGCTTGGGATTCAGCCGATTCTACGACTTGATCTAAGCGCGCCAATTCATTTTGCAGCCGTGCTACCAGAACCCGATACTGACTCATAGCGGTTTTCCGTTGGCGATCGCGGCTTGCATATAGGGACTGGCCGACTCGGCGGGGACTAAATCAAACGAAAACTCTGACAGCGCCAGCAATTGAGCCACCGCTTGGAGATACTGCTCCGGGGGTAAGTCCCAAGCTGCCAAGTCGATGTCCGACTGGGCGTGAAAGGCTGGCTCCTCCAACACCGACCCGAAGACAACCACCCGGCTCACCCCAAACCTTTCCCGCAGCATTCTTGCCGCCGCCTGAGCGGCCTGCAAGCCTTGCAGTCGCCTCTTTCGGAGCTGTTCTTGCTCAAGCTGACGGCGGCGTCTAGCGGTTTCTAGATACGGCTGTATATCCACGCAGCGATCGCACAATTAGGAAAACCAGGCTACTCACTTCAAGCATAACGCTGATCAACTAGCCTAGTTTTCCACCCACCCCCTTTCAGCGGGCACTACACCAACTGGCAAGCCCCACCCAGACCGCAGCTCAACTCTTCTACGGTGACCTTGCCGTCATGATCCAGATCCAGGGCATCAAAAACCGCATCGGTGCCCATCCATTCCTCGCGGGTGATCAGGCCATCCCCATCGAGATCGTAAGCGGCAAAGAGATCTTGCGTCGCGTGATTCGCCAGTTCCTCGCCTTTGCTGAGTTTAACGAGGCGATCGGCCAGCAGTTGTTCCAAAGATTCCAGCGCCTTGCTAAAGCCCTTGATGCCCTCATCCAGCTTTTCTGACGCCATGCGATCTTCCTGATGCATTTGGTCAAAAGTTGCTTTGTCCATCGTGATTTTCTCGATGTCCAGGGTATCGGCTTTGGCCGGGTCAAGCTTGCGTTCCAGCACCGCTTCCTGCGCTTTGAGTTGCGCCAACAGGTTGGGAGAAATGGTCAGCAGGTCGCAGCCCGCAAGTTCACAAATCTCGCCAAGGTTGCGGAAGCTCGCGCCCATGACCTCAGTTTTGTAGCCGAACTTCTTGTAATAGTTGTAGATTTCGGTCACAGATTGCACGCCCGGATCTTCGGCTGGTTCATAGTCTTTGCCAGTTTCTTTTTTGTACCAGTCAAGAATGCGACCCACGAAGGGCGAGATCAGGGTAATGCCCGCCTCGGCACAGGCGATCGCTTGATGGATGCCAAACAAAAGCGTCAGGTTGCAGTGAATGCCCTCTTTTTCCAGCACTTCAGCGGCTTTGATGCCTTCCCAGGTGGAGGCAATTTTGATCAGCACTCGCTCACGGCCCATGCCAGCGGCTTCGTATTGGGCAATCAAGTCCCGAGCGGTGGCGATCGTGGCCTCCGTGTCGTAGGACAGCCGAGCATCCACTTCGGTCGAGACGCGACCGGGAATAATCGCCAAAATCTTGAGGCCAAACGCCACGGCTAGACGCTTAAACGCCAGATTCGCAATCTCTTTATCAGAGGCCTCTGCCCCCGCTTCTTCCTTGGCTTTCAGCAAGGTTTCATCCACAATGCTGTGATATTGAGGCATTTGGGCCGCCGCCGTGATGAGCGAAGGGTTGGTGGTGGCATCACGGGGCGTAAATTGCTCAATTGCCTGGATGTCGCCGGTATCAGCCACCACCACGGTGAGTTCGCGCAACTGCTCTAGCAAATTCTTGGCCATATCTCTGTCCTTTTGATGTGTGAGCGGAGTCCGTCGTCATTTTAATGGCGGATTTTTAACGGCGCGTTAATCGTAAGGTCGCATTAATTCTCTGAGAGAATTGCTCAATCCGAACAATGCAATTAGTTGCATATAAGGTTAGGAGTAACTAAAATAAGCTATATGCAATAAATTGACTATCCAGTGCCGATGTCTCATCTTCATCCAGCCAGGTCGCCATCCCTCAGTCCCGAGTCCTCTGCGGTTTATTCGGATGAGGCCGTGCAAGAAATTTTGAGCACCGCGCTAACGTTGCAGGCCAACCAACCCTTCTCCACGCAACAGCTCCAGGAAATGGCGGCGGAACTGGATATCTCGCCGGACCTGCTCGATGCCGCGATCGCTCAATGGCAATCACCATCCCCCCAAGCGGCTCACGCCGTCCACCCACAGCCACCCCGGCTTCATCGGCAGCAATGGCAAAAGTACGTTCTCACCAGTGCTTTGATGATTGGCATTGATATCGCAACAGCAGGCAGGTTGACCTGGTCAATTTTTCCGGTCTTGGGTTGGGGCTTGGGACTCGCACTGGGAAGGTGCGATCGCCCTCAATACGGTTCAAAACGCCGTAACCGGAACTGCCAGATGTGACTAACTTACGCAAGAACACCCAACCCTTTGCCGTAAAACTCCCAAAGTTCCGTAATTTTGGGTGGATCGCGCGTAGATCAAAGGGGCATGTTGGAAGGAGCAGGAACGGTTAAGCGCACTCCATTCGGTTGAGGTGACGACCATGCAGGTTCGATGGAAACGACTCTTATGGCAATCAGCCTTGTGGCTATCTGCCGAGGTGCTTTTGACCTGCATCGGCCTGGATGATTTGGCCGACTATGGTGAATACCATGTCAACTCTAAGCAGGCCGCGATCGCTCAACTGGTCAGCAGCGCTCCAGGGATTTAAGCGTCGGCCCGCCACCATACGCAGAACGATGACTCACGAACTCATGCTGCCTTTACAGCGATCGCTGCTCAAGTTGATCTTCGAGACGCTGGGTCTGCAGGGTCGTGAGCTGTGCCAGGCAAGTGTTGGTATTCCCGGTTTCGAACACACAGTGAGCGTCACGATAGTCCAGCCAAGCGAGCTGAGCATCGATCAATTGTTCTTGGTCGTCGGGGGACAAGACATCTTGCAGATCTTGATAAACCGCGTTGAGTTCCTGATCGGCGGTGGCAAAACCTTGAGGGGTGGGAGCTGTCTGTTCTAAAACAGCGGTGCGATCTTGCGTCAGGCCGGTCATACAGCCGGAATACACCAGCGGTTCCATGGTTCCCCCGGCATACTGGGCCGCGACAAAATCACAGTAGCGATCGCGATAAGTCAGCCACGCTTCCTCTGCCGTGATCAATTGATTGGCTTTTTCTGCACTTACTGACGCTTTGACCGCCTGGTAAACGTTGTTGAGTCGCGTATCCGCCTGCTCATATTCCCCCTGAGCGCAGATGTTCATCGCCGTCTGGGTCTGCGCGTTGTTACATTCTGCGGGCAGCGGCGGAATGGGCTGCGCCTTTGCTGGGGCCTGAGCCGAGGGCTTATCAGCGGGGGCAGTCGTGTCTGACGTTGTTGGGGTAGGTGTTTCCGCTTGGCTTTCAGACGATTCTGGTTGCTCGGTCGTCGAGTCAGGAACTGTCTCTGGGCCAGACGAGTCATTGGGGGCAATGGCCGGTTGACAAGCGGCGATCGCCCCCATCAATAAACCGAGCGCCAATCCCTGTCGTAGTGTTTGCCCAACCCTGCTCATGTCATTTGCCTTGCCATTGCCTAACGATATTCAGCATAGCTCGCTCAATTAGCTCCACACCGACTGTTAGGTATGTTTTCAGACTGGCATCTGCCGTCGTCAATTCCTCACCATGCAGGTTGCTTGGACGAGGGCGATCGCCCCTCACAACTAGCCAGAACTGTCTCCCGAAAGTTGGGCAGCATTGCCTTGGGGGGCTAGACTAGCCTCAGTCAATCCATCGCATTCCCCATTGTGTTAGTGGTTAGGAAATATTATGGTCATCTCGCGGATTAGCACCCTCTTTGCCCTTGGTGCCGGGTTGGCCCTGGCCGCGTTGCCAGCTCGGGCTCAATCACCAGGGCTATACTACGCCTGGCGCGCGGTGGAAACGGATGTCGTCACCTGTATCGATCGCTCCACCACCGCTCTCACAAATGAAGGGCTGAGCAACATCCAAGTGGAAGGCAACAGCGTCGCCGGCACGACCGAAGATGCGACCGCAGTTTTTGTCTGCTTGCAAAACCCCGAAGCCATCACCGTCATGATCATGGTGTCTAGCACGAATGATGACACCGCCTTCACCTTGAGAGAGACCCTGAAGGAAAGCTTCTAAGGAATGGCAATTCGATCAGTTGGGATAGCCGTTTCGGCTGTCCCTTGTCCGGTCAGGTTTATTCTTTACAGAAATTGGCTATTAAATGATCCTCATCCCTAAGGTGGGATTCTCACTTTTTCCGTAAGTCACGAAGTGCCTGCAACAGCCGTTTGCCCACAGGTCTAAAATTCTGCTGTAGGGTAGTAAATTGGCAACAGTTCAGGAGTTTCATTCGTGGCGGCAGTCCGAGTTCGGCAACACGTTAACCCCCTCAGCGATAAGTACCATACCCAAATTGGGGAGATTGACTGGGCGGCAATTTACGAACGCTCGACCCAGCCTCTGCATATTGATATCGGGTGCGCTAAGGGCTATTTTGTCAGCCAGATGGCGACTCTCCAGCCTGACTGGAACTTTTTGGGCTTAGAAATTCGGGCTCCACTGGTCGATTATGCGCTGCGGCAGCGCGATCGCGCCGGGTTCAAGAACCTACACTTTTTGTTTTGCAACGCCAACACCTCACTGGCTGACTTGCTGCAAACCCTGCCCCCTGGCGCTCTCCAGCAAGTCAGCATTCAGTTTCCCGACCCCTGGTTTAAGAAACGCCACCAAAAACGCCGCGTCGTGCAACCCGAACTGGTGCAAGCCCTGGCAGAACATTTGCCCGCCGGGGGACGGGTGGTGCTGCAATCAGATGTCGAAGAAGTGGCCGTGGAAATGTGCGATCGCTTCTCGGAAAATCCTGCCTTTCAACGCACTTCCCCAGATTGGCTAGCGGCTAGTCCCTTTCCCGCCCAGACCGATCGCGAAGCCCTCACATTAGGCAAAGGGTTACCCGTTTTTCGCGCAATTTTTCGCAAATCACCTTAGTTTTTACCTGCCAAGCTCCACGCTTCAGACCCATTCACCCTCACCTCCCGAAATCTGCCATGCCTCAGTTCATCGACCAGCGCCAATACGCTCCAGCCACCGATCGCAACCGGGAGCCCATTCGAGCGGTCTTGGCCGAGCACCTGCCAGCGACCGGCACCGTGCTCGAAATTGCCAGCGGCACAGGACAGCACGCGACCTATTTGGCGGCTCAATTTGCGCCTCGCCCCTGGCTCCCCAGTGACCCCAACCCCATCGCCCGCGACAGTATTGCCAGTTGGCGAGCGATCGCGGCTCGCGATAACCTCCATGCCCCCCTCGCGTTAGATGTCACCCAGCCCGATTGGCCCCAGGTCGTGACGGACTGGCAGCAGCAACATGCCGACCCTACTCCAAAAATACGAGCGATCGTGAACATCAACATGGTTCACATTTCGCCATGGGCCGCTGGTGAGGGACTCTTTGCAGGGGCATCCCAACTCCTTGAACCCGGTGATGTGCTCTACCTTTATGGGCCATTCAAGCAAGCAGGAAAGCACACCGCCCCGAGCAATGCAGCCTTTGATCGATCGCTGCGATCGCAAAATCCTGCCTGGGGCGTCCGCGATTTAGAAGCTGTCTGCGAGGTGGCTCACAACACCGGATTTACCCTGAAGGAAGTTGTTTCGATGCCCGCCAATAATCTTTCGGTGGTGTTCCACGCCGTCTGAGGGTCACCTTCGTCAGCCCAGTGCCCCCGCGCTGCTAAACACTCACCCTCATACCCTCACGCCTCCAATAACTGGTGCCACTCGGCCAAGGTCGGCGGCGAAATCAGCAACATCACCGGCTCGCCCGTCTCAACAGGAATCTGCAACTCCAACGGTATGGCGGGCTGAATGGCGGCCAGCACCGCACCCAAGTCATATTGGCCAATATAGGGTTCCGGCGCAGCCTCATCGGTAAAGATGTTCGCGGAGGTGTCCTGCGCGGTCAGGGTGTGGCCCAGGGCGTCGACCAGCTTGAGCGGTTGCGCACGAGCAATTGTGGCGGCTCCTGGAAAGCCGACTAACCGCAAACCCAATACCTCAGTGCCGTCAGATTTGTGACGGTTAAAGGCGATCGCTTGCCAGCGTTGATTGTGCTGATCCTGGAGCGTTACGCGGGTTTGGTACAGCACTTGTCCGGGCGCTTCTTCAATGGTGCGAATCTCGGCGTGGGCCCCGCTGGCAAACAGGGTTAACGTCAGCGTCACTAGCAGCAGCAGGGCGATCGCCCTGCCCCCCAGCCGACCCCGTTGCCCGCTGGTAGACAATCCCATAGCGTTTTCTCCTGGCTTATTGGATAGCGGTTTCGATCGCCGTTTTCACTGCATCAGGAATAAAGACGGCATACATTCCTCGCAAATCACCGACGTTAAAGTCAAAGGCTTTGTCCTCGGGATACTTGGCTTTGACAAAATCAGGGCGATCGCCTTTGGCCCCGTGACAGGCTAAGCAACTGGCCTCGACATTGATACGACGGTAATATCGGAGCCCCGATTGGTCATTCAGCGTCTCTCGATCCCAAAACCCGATCAGATCAGGATCGTCTTCAAAGCGAGCTAGGGCCGCGCGCGCCGTGTCACTGTCTGGGGCATGAGCCGGATTGCGATACTTAGCGGCCATCTGCTTCACCTGCCAGCCATTTTCTTGACTGAGCTGTTTAGCCCGCATTCCAACCGGTTTGCAGACCTGTTTGAAGGTCTCACCCGTGGGCATGGCGTCACTGCCCTCCAGGGTCGATGCAAGTCCCGATCGCATCGCATCCAGATTTTCCACTGCTTGCACGGCGCGGGCAAGGTCAGCAGGCACCGTTTGAGCGATCGCGCTGGCTGGACTGGCGACGATCCCCGCCATGGCCATCAGCGCCGCTGCCGCCCAAATCACTAGCTGTTGCAACATGTAGTTCTCCTCATAAGTTAAATCAACCGGCTGATGGGGGGGTATAGATTCCCACAACCCTGACAAGGCGGGTATTGACAGCACTAGTGCGACAGTGTTGCGGTTTCTGATGCCGAGTCATTCCTCGTCGGCGAATTCGGCACCGTCTTTTTAATCAGAGAAATCCCAAACAAAGCTTTGAGGCCCAGGCTCTCAAACCAGGGCACAGCAGCGCCCACCCGCATTTTAGTCATGTAGTAAATTTCAAAAGCTTGCTTGGCCCAGGGCACCCAGCGGCCTCGGATGGTGAACGAGCGATCGTAACGTCCGGTCGCTGGGTTAGGCAGTACCGGATTCGCCATAAAGACCAGACCATCTTTCCCAAACTCAGCAAAGCAAATGGCTCCCAACGTTGCTTTGACGGGCGCAGACTTGATTACGCCCAGTTCACGAGCGATGTTATGGGCGACTGCCATCCCCATGCCCTCAGCCATTTCGCCGCTCTTGGGCAAACCGATAGGCACTGCCGTTTTGTCTGGCTGTGCCAGGTGAGAGGCGACCCCCAGGGAGTAAATGGAGGGAAAGTCAGGGTGTTGCTGAGTGGGCAACATAGGCATGAAGCCCTTGTCATTGGCCAGTCCCGGAACCTCTCGCAAAAACTGAGCCCCGTAAAAAGCGGGCAGCACCATCGAGAATTTGAAGGGTAGGCGTTGACCATCGGCCAGCACCATCGTTTCTGGCTCAACGCGGGTAATCGCCGCATTCTCAATGAATTGAATGCCCTGCTCTTCTAACAATTGCCGAATCACTTGATGAGCGTTTTTCACATCTCGCACGCCCAAATGGCCCACATAGGGTTCTGGCGTCACGATCGTGATGGGAGCGCGATCGCGCAAGTTGCGCTGGCGGAGTTCATGGTCAACGGTGAGCGCAAATTCGTACAGCGGGCCAAAACATCCCGCGCCGGGAGCCGCGCCGACAATGACCGGTCCCGGATCGGCCAAGAACTTTTCCCAAGCGGCTTTCGCCATTTCCACATGGTGCGGATTGCAAACGGAGTGGGTGTAGCCCGTTTCTGGACCTAAACCGGGGATCAGATCGGTTGCCAGTTGAGGGCCGGTGGCAATCACCAGGTAGTCATAATCTAGGGTGTGCTCCCCCGCCGTGATTTTTTGGGCATGGGGATCTAAATGGGTGGCTTTCCCGTGAATAAACCGAATCCCTTTGGGCGGCACAATTTGATTCAGGTCAATCTGCACATCAGACATCTTTTTGTGCCCAAACATGACGGAGATCAGGCCGGGGGTAAAGGTGAATTGCGCCTTGTCCGAAATCAGCGTCACCTGATGCGCCGCCTTGGGCAATAAATGCTGCAGCTCATAGGCGGTCGACAATCCCCCTAATCCGGCTCCAACAACCACAACCTGTGCCATAAAATTCACCTCTTTTGGAAAACGGCTGTGATGCTATGAATGCTGACCCATCAACCTTTGCAAAAGGTAGCAACCAGAGGATGGGGCAACGAGCATTTAGTCTCGCGATCGCCAACAAACAAAACTTCACTTTAAGCCTTTACAACTGCCTGGTTATACATTCATAATAGTGCCATGTAAACGTTTGTCAATGATCGCCATTAAGTTTTGTTGAAGTGTTGCTAGGGCTGCTTCTGGGTCGCGGTACAGGCAGGCGAGGCGCTTTGGGCTGACTGGAAGCATCACCCCGGTGATCAGAACGCTTCTCAAAACAAGCGATTGGCCAGTTTTAACTAAATTCTCATAAGGACGAAAAGTATGTGGACTGTAATTGCCTGGCTGAAAAATAATCTGGTCTGGTCAATTCCAATATTTATGGTGGCAGGGCTGATTTTTGGCGCGATCGTCAATCCGGCCTTTTTAAAGTCCGCTATCATCCCCCTTACCTTCTTGATGGTTTATCCGATGATGATTAACCTGCAGGTTCAGAAGGTGTTTTCAGGTGGCGATATCAAGGTGCAATTGGTCACTCAAGTGATTAACTTTGCCGTCGTGCCCTTTGTGGCTTACGGTCTGGCGATGATCTTTTTTGGCGATCGCCCCTTTGTCGCTTTGGGGTTGCTATTGGCTTCGCTGCTGCCCACCAGCGGCATGACCATCTCTTGGACAGGATTTGCTAAAGGCAATATCAGCGCCGCCGTCAAAATGACCGTCATCGGCTTGATTTTGGGGTCCCTGGCGACCCCGTTTTACGCTAAATGGCTCATGGGTGCAGTCGTCGAAATTCCCATGGCATCGGTGTTTAGGCAAATCGTCGTGATTGTGTTTTTGCCGCTGGTGCTCGGAGTTCTAACGCGAATGGTCTTGATCGCCCAAGTCGGTCAGACAAAGTACAACAAAAATCTCAAGCAGAAGTTTCCCGCGTTCTCAACCTTGGGTGTATTGGGCATCGTATTTGTGGCAATGGCGCTGAAATCCAAAGATATTCTGTCCAACCCGATGCTGCTACTCTCGTTTTTGCTGCCGCTAGCGATTCTCTACACCATCAATTTCGTACTGAGCACGGTGATTGGCAGGTTGGCGTTTAACCGGGGCGATGCGATCGCCCTCGTTTATGGCACCGTCATGCGCAATCTGTCGATCGCCCTAGCGATCGCTATGACGGCCTTTGGTGAAGAAGCCGGATCGGAAATCGCCATTATCATCGCGATGGCTTACATCATTCAGGTGCAGGCGGCAGCCTGGTACGTCAAATTGACCGATCGGCTGTTTGGCGCAGCCCCCGCTGAGTTGGCCTCAGCGGAAACTTAGTCATCCTCGCGATCGCGCGACTACAATTCAGCCACCGTTAATCAGCCCCCTGATCCGTGATCAGAGCACAACTCCATTCTCCCAAGGGCTCGCCTCATTCAGGCTGGTCTTTTTTCTTGGCAGATTATCGACCCCTGCCGTTGAGGGGAAATGGTGATTCCCCCACGAGGGTGACGGCTGGCGAAGTTTCCAGGGTGGCGGAACCTGCCGCGAGACGATGATTGGAAGGATGGCCCTGACAGTTGGCGGATGGCAAGGGGATGGAAACGCGATCGCCTTTTCTGTCAGTACCAGGGACTACGGCAGTTCATGGATTTTTAAAACCAACGGAGCAACCTTGCCGCCACGGCAACTGTCACAATCCATTGGCACACCTCTAGCTCGATAGCGCTACAACAGTCATACCGCACCAGGGAGAACCCCTAAGCGGTCAATCACTCGCTTCACCTTTTGGAGGATTTCCATGAAAGTTCGTTTCTTCTCCATCGCTGCCTTGGCGATCGCTGGCGTTGTTGCCGTCTCCTCAGCCGCCTCAGCGCAAACCTCAGCAACTAACTACAATTACGTCGGCGTCGGGGTCGGCGTCGGCGATCTGGGCGAGAGTGACTTAGGGCTGGCCGTGAATAGCAAGTTCACTGTCGGCAATAATGTATCCCTCCGTCCCGGTGTAATCACCGACTTAGACTTCTCCGACGAAGGGCAAACGTCCTTTACGCTACCAGTGACTTACGACTTCAACCCCGTTACGCGCGATGGCAAACTACTGCCTTATGCGGGCGCGGGCGTAGCGGTCAAAACCGGCGATGAAAGCGCCGTCGCCCCGTTGCTCACAGCAGGCGTAGACTATCGCGTGACCAACAAAGTAACCCTCAACGGTGCCGTCAACTGGTCCATTTATGAAGACAGTGAGGTCAATGGCGTGATCGGTGTGGGTTACACGTTCTAGTTACCGAGCATTCGGTTTATCGACTAAACCGGATAACCAACAAAAATGGGTGCACATTTGTGCACCCAGAACCGAGACGTAACCCACGCGTCTCTTTTTTGTATTGAAACTGATTTGTATTGAGACTGAGGCTTCCAGACCACTGCGATCGCCCTCATACTCTTCCCCTAGCCAAATCCATAGACGAGGGCTGAAGATCGCCCCCATTCTCAAATCTGTCCTTGGCGACCAAAACGATGTCTAGTACCGCTTGGCGTAAATATGCTCACCATTAGCGATGATGGCGGTGCAGGGTGCAAGGCTTAGGGTCTAAGGTGGAATCCTTCACAAGGGTAGGGAGACTTCCGCCACAGAGTCCTAGTCAATCTATTCCCAAACATCCTTGAGCGCAGTTCGAGCCGCTAGGTGATTGCGAGTGGTCATCAAAATTTCGGCTTCTCGCTCTAGACGATTTTCAGTGTCAATCATCTCTAGCAAGGCCTGTTGTTCATCAGCTGCGTCATAAAGGTTGCTAGCAATCCAATAGGACAGCTCTTGCGGCATGGAGGGAATATTACTGGGTAACTCGACCTCTCGACTCGTGAGCTTTGCAGAGAGGTGCACGACATCCCGCAACAGCTGATCGACCTCGCCCACTAAAGGCGTCAGGTCTTGATCCGTAGGCTGATCTTCAATCCACTCCACAAGGCCGACTAAGTAGGGCTTTTCTCGCACATAATCCAACACTCGAAAGCGTTGCTTGCCGACCGTTAGCATTTTCATGCGATCGTCGGGTAGCTTCTGAGAATGCAGAACTTCTGCCGAACACCCAATGCGGGCCGGTTCCTTTGTTTCGGGATCAAACATCAATACGCCAAAGCTGCGATCGCCCTGGAGTATGGTGTTCATCATGATCCGGTAGCGGAACTCAAAAATATGAAGTGGTAAATGAGCCCCTGGAAACAAGACAAGCTCGGGCAGGGGAAAGAGCGGAATTTCTCTTACAGCCAATGAAGAAACGGGCATTTATCTCAACTTGCCAAGATTGCAATAGTGACAACAGTTAGCGGGGCTTACCTTAACCAACTGAGCATTTTCATTCTATCGCATCATTTTTTAACATGCGGCTACAGCGCAGCCATGAAATGCCCTTCGGGGATCGCATCCTTCGCTGGCCATGCATCGCCATTAAAGTTTGACTTCAATATCAACCCCAGCTGGCAGGTCTAGTTTCATCAGAGCGTCAATGGTTTTAGAAGAGGGTTGATAGATATCAATAATGCGACGATGGGTGCGGGTTTCGAAGTGCTCCCGCGAATCTTTGTTCACGTGGGGCGATCGCAGTACGCAGTAGATCTTGCGCTTAGTCGGCAAAGGAATCGGCCCAATGGCAGTCGCGTTGGTGCGGTTAGCCGTATCCACAATCTTTTCGCAAGAGGTGTCAAGCAAACGGCGATCGAATGCTTTGAGGCGGATACGAATTTTTTGCTGCTGAATAGTTGCCATGCGAGTTACCTAAATTGAATTTTCAAGGTGCGGAAATGACCTGAGGAGGTCGGAGTTGTGAGACCAGAAGGGGAGAGTTCTACCTTGCAGAACTCTCCCCCGTCATAACTCAAAGAGTTACTTATTCAACGATTTTGGAAACGACGCCCGCACCCACGGTACGGCCACCCTCACGGATGGCAAAGCGCATTCCCTGCTCGATCGCAATGGGGTTGATGAGTTTTACCGTCATCTTGATGCGATCGCCCGGCATCACCATTTCTACCGTGCTGCCATCGTCAGCGGTATAGGCAGAAATCTCGCCAGTCACGTCAGTGGTGCGGATGTAAAACTGAGGCTTGTAACCTGCGAAGAAAGGCGTATGACGACCACCTTCTTCCTTCTTCAGGATGTAAACTTCACCCTCGAACTGGGTGTGAGGGGTGATGGTTCCAGGCTTCACCAGCACCATACCACGCTCAATGTCATCCTTCTGAACACCCCGTAGCAGCACGCCAACGTTATCGCCCGCTTGGCCCTGATCCAGGGTTTTTTGGAACATCTCAACACCGGTCACAGTCGTACTGCGAGTGTCTCTGATGCCGACAATCTCGATAGTTTCGCCCACTTTGACGACACCCCGCTCAATCCGACCAGTCGCCACCGTCCCACGACCCGTGATGGAGAAGACGTCTTCAACCGCCATCAAGAAGGGCTTGTCGATGTCACGCTCGGGCGTGGGGATATATTCATCGACGCTATCCATCAGGGCGAGAATTTTGTCGACCCACTCATCATCGCCTTTGGAGGTTGTCGGTTTAGCCGTCAACGCCTCAACTGCCTTAAGAGCAGAACCGATCGTAATCGGAATATCGTCTCCGGGGAATTCGTAGTCACTCAAGAGTTCGCGAACTTCAAGTTCCACCAACTCAAGCAGTTCTTCGTCATCCACTTGGTCTTGCTTATTCAAGAACACCACCAGCGCCGGTACACCCACCTGTCTAGCCAAGAGAATGTGCTCTCGGGTTTGAGGCATAGGGCCATCCGCGGCGGAGCAAACCAGAATAGCGCCATCCATTTGAGCCGCCCCAGTGATCATGTTTTTCACATAGTCAGCGTGACCAGGGCAGTCAACGTGAGCATAGTGACGACTGGCCGTCTCATACTCAACGTGTGCGGTGTTGATGGTAATCCCACGAGCCTTTTCTTCAGGCGCGGCGTCGATGTCCTCGTAATTACGAGCCTTAGCGCCACCCGCTGCAGCAAGTGCCATGGTGATTGCAGCTGTCAACGTGGTTTTACCATGGTCAACGTGACCGATGGTGCCAATGTTGACGTGAGGTTTGTTTCTTTCAAACTTCTCTCGTGCCATTTACGTTACGTGTCCCTAAACTAAACCTACGCGTTCCCATTGTTTTTAGCGATGATGGCCTCTGCCACGTTCCGAGGAACCTCTTCATAGTGGCTAAACTCCATCGAAAAAATGCCACGACCCTGAGTCTTAGACCGGATATCGGTGGCATACCCAAACATCTCAGCCAAGGGAACTTTTGCAGTTACCTTGTTGATGCCTTCTTCAGATCCCATACCCTCGATATGACCTCGACGAGCATTAAGGTCACCAATAACGTCCCCGAGGAAATCTTCGGGAACTTCGACCTCAACCTTCATTGTAGGCTCGAGGAGTACAGGAGAAGCTTTTAAGACGCCCTCACGCATAGCCATCGATCCTGCGATCTTGAAGGCGATCTCTGAAGAATCAACGTCGTGATAAGAGCCGTCTACCAGAGTGACCTTCAGATCGATGACAGGATACCCGGCTAGAATACCAGATTCACAAGCCTCTTTCATACCCTGCTCGGCGGGAGGGATAAACTCTTTAGGAATGGTGCCGCCTACAATCTTTGAGCCAAATTCGAAACCACTGCCGGCTTCTGCGGGCTCGACTTCAATTACGACGTGACCATATTGGCCCTTACCGCCACTCTGGCGAATGAACTTACCTTCGACCTGCGCCGACTTACGAATTGTTTCTCGGTAAGCCACTTGCGGGTTACCGATGTTAGCTTCCACCTTAAACTCTCGCAACATGCGATCAACGAGAATATCCAGATGCAATTCGCCCATTCCCGCAATCACAGTTTGATTGGTTTCGGAATCAATACTGACCTTAAAGGTTGGATCCTCATCTGATAAGGACTGCAACGCCTTGGAAAGCTTATCCATATCTTGTTGAGTCTTGGGCTCAACGGCAACCGAAATCACCGGTTCCGGAATATAAAGGGATTCCAGAATAATGGGCTGAGCGGGATCGCAAATGGTATCCCCGGTGAAGGTATCTTTTAGGCCCAAAACGGCCCCTAAGTCACCGGCCCGCAGTTCATCAACTTCGATGCGATCATCTGCCTTCATGACGATAAGGCGAGATATCCGCTCTTTCTTGCCTTTGGTGGCGTTGAGCACATAGCTCCCCTTTTCCAGCACACCGGAATACACGCGGATGAAGGTCAATCGACCGTAGGGATCCGTCATGATTTTGAAGGCTAGAGCGGCGAAGGGTTCACTATCATCGGCGGGGCGACTGGCTTCCACTCCATCGGGTAGCAGTCCCTGAATGGGAGGAACCTCAGTCGGGGCCGGCAGATAATCAACGACAGCATCAAGCAAGAGCTGCACACCCTTGTTTTTGAAGGCTGAGCCGCACAGCATGGGAACGATCGCCCCTGACAGTACGGCGTGACGAATGCCCAACGCAATTTCTGCTTCGCTGAGTTCTTCGCCCTCCAGATACTTCTCCATCAAAGTGTCGTCAGTTTCAGCGATCGCCTCCAGCAACTCTACGCGATACTGCTCAGCAGTTTCGCGGACATTCTCAGGGATCTCAGTGTCAACCATGTCCATGCCGAGATCGTCGTTGTATATCCGAGCCCGCATGCGCACCAGATCGACAACCCCGGCAAAGTCATCTTCAGCACCAATCGGAATTTGAATCGGCACAGCATTAGCTTTTAGGCGATCGCGAATCTGCTGATGCACCCGAAAAAAATTTGCCCCGGTGCGATCCATCTTGTTGACGAAGGCGATGCGGGGTACTCGATAGCGATTGGCTTGCCGCCAAACCGTCTCTGACTGGGGTTGAACACCACCCACGGAGCAGAATACAGCGATAACCCCGTCCAGCACTCGCATCGAGCGTTCCACTTCAATCGTGAAATCGACGTGCCCAGGAGTATCAATAATGTTGATCTGGTGATCGCGCCAGGTAGTGCTGATCGCGGCAGCGGTAATGGTGATGCCACGCTCCCGCTCTTGGGCCATCCAATCAGTGACCGCTGTGCCATCATGCACTTCACCGATCTTGTGCACCACGCCGGAGTAAAACAAAATTCGTTCAGTTGTCGTGGTCTTGCCCGCATCAATATGTGCGGCAATCCCAATATTGCGAATTTTTTCTAAGGGATTCGTCCGTGCCACGGCGGTCTCCTGGGGCAATGCTAACTAGCTGATGCCTAGTCTATCGTTTTGCAGATCAAACGTCTGACGCCTATCAATACGGCGACAGATTTAGTAGCGGTAGTGCGCGAACGCTTTATTAGCTTCGGCCATGCGATGAGTTTCTTCGCGCTTACGCACAGCACTCCCGGTTTCGTTAGCTGCATCCATCAATTCATTAGCCAGCTTCATCGCCATCGTTTTGCCACCACGGGCGCGGGAGAATTGGGTAATCCACCGCAGCGCCAGCGCCGTACCACGATCTTGGCGCACCTCCATAGGCACCTGATAAGTCGCACCACCGACTCGGCGAGCTTTCACCTCGACTAGGGGAGTGACGTTCCGCACGGCTTCCTCAAAAACCTCTAGAGGATCGTTGCCAGTCCGTTCGCCGACGATGGTAAAAGCATCATAAACAATGCCATTGGCGACTGACTTTTTGCCGTCCAGCATGATACGGCGAATCATCATGCTGACCAGGCGGCTGTTGTAGACAGAATCAGGTGGAACGACCCGTTTTTGAGCGGAAGTACGACGAGACATGATTATCCTTCAAGTAATTAGGCAGTGTCAGGAATTAATTAAGCAAACGAAAACAGTTAGGACCTTTGAGGAATGTCCCATTCCTGAGGCAAGGGCTTAAGCTGTGAGTTCAACTAAAAAACGCTTAGGAAATTTATTCCTTAGGCTTCTTGGCACCGTACTTTGAGCGCCCCTGCTTGCGATCTTTAACCCCAGCCGTATCTAAGGTGCCGCGAATGATGTGATAACGAACACCAGGCAAATCCTTAACTCGTCCCCCACGAATCATGACAACGGAGTGCTCTTGCAAGTTGTGTCCGATGCCGGGGATGTAGGCAGTTACTTCGAAGCCAGAGGTCAATCGAACCCGCGCGACCTTACGCAGAGCCGAGTTCGGCTTTTTAGGGGTCGTGGTATACACACGGGTGCACACCCCACGGCGTTGAGGGCAACTCTTAAGCGCAGGGGATTTGGTTTTATCTTGTAATTTGGCTCGTTCTGAACGAACTAACTGCTGAATTGTTGGCATTGGGTCGTCGAGTTAATTTAACTGAATCAGGTTTCTACTGAGGTCACAAGCTCTAATCATACTGAAGAATTTCATTAAGTGTCAATGAAAACATTTTGAGTCGCCCGAGAAGTCTGCTGGGGAGGGGGAATTCCTTGCTCCTGCCTGAAGTTTGAGGTGAGCCGCCGGAGACTGATCCTTTGGCACTGGCTGAGGTTAAGGAGAATGTGAGGCAATTTGGGGGGATGAGGGGTGCAGGAGGCTCGTTAGAGAGGCATTGGAGTGTTGTGAGTGAGAAAGAGCAACGCGCCGATGACTGATTTTAGGGATTCGGGATGTGGAGAACGCTATTCCTGCAGGGTGGCATTGATTTGGCTCAGCACCTGCTGAATTTCAAATGAGTCAGGGGCGTCGGGATGGTTGAGCAAGTAGTGTTTCAGGTCCGCCTTAGCTTCTGATAGGCGGCCTTCTCGGTAGTAGATCAGGCCGCGATCGCGCCGTTCCATTAGTGAATTAGGAATCAGTAGCAGGATGCGGTCAATGGCCGCCAGCGCCCGAGGAATATCTTGTTGTTGCAGGTAAATCACCTTCAGATTGGTCAGCATCCGCGCGAGAAAGGGCTTCGTCCCAATCGGTTCTAGATGTTGCGGCAACATGCGGGCGTCTTTGCCATACATGGTCTTGACGAGATCGCGACAATCTTCCTCGAACAAGACTTCGCCCTTGTGAAAGGCATCGACAAAAATGGCCATTTCTGCCAACGTAGGGCGCACTAAAAAATGACCGGGCATGCCCACCCCTGCCATCGGAAAATCAATGCGTTTGGTCAGTTCTAGATACACCAGTGAGAGGGTGATAGGAATGCCGGTACGCCGTTCTAAGACTCGATTGAGAAAGCTATTGTGGGGATTGTAGTAGTCCTGGCTGTTGCCGATAAATCCCTGGGCTTCAAATAGATACTCATTGACGGCGCGGATGATTTTGAGCGGATAGGCCTCAGTCGGCAGGCGATCGCGCAGTTCAGCAGCCATGTCGTCCAGCCGTTGCAAATAGACGCCACAATCCAGTTCAGGATACTCTTCTTGAGCGATGTATAAGGCGGCCAGCGCCAGATTGATGGCTTCGTCGGGGCGCTGTACTTCCTGTGTAAAGCGATCGCGGGCCAAAGATGAGCTCATGAGCCTCCCTTGTAGTCGCTACCAGAACCATATTGCAAAGCATCTAACCAACGATGGTACTGGTATTGCTGCTTTTCAGAAAGATTTTTTGTAAGTGGAGTAAGCGCCTCAAAGGCGGGACGCAGGAGGGTGTATCCTGCCAAGGCTCCATAATGGGGCAACCAGCGGGCGATCGCGGCGATCCCTACCTGGGGCAAAATTTGCGCTACTAAGCCAGGATGATGCACTGAGGTGCGCAGCAAGGTTTTAGCCAGAGCTGAAAACTTCACGACGTCTTGTAAAAACGGCTTTAAGGTGGGCTCTCCCAACGCTGCCATATCGTTAAAAATGGTGCCCAAAATTTGGTTGATCTGGTCTGGCCTCAGGGATTGCTCCATGCCGACTCGCATCGCCTCCTGAAACAGCCAGGTCACGGACAAATTGGGTTGATAGGGCTGCAGCCAGGCTAAGTCCGAGGAACTTAAGCAATCCTGCTGCAAGGCTTCATCCACCCCCGTGGTGAGCCGACTCAGGTGCCGAATCATCGCTCCAAAGCCGCCAAAGCTTAACGGTGATTGACTACCGCTGCTATCGCCAATGGGCAACACTCGCCCCCAGGGATACTGCAGCGGACTGTCACGATAGCAGGGAAAAAAGCCAAAGAGCGCTCGCTTAATATCCAGATTTTCTAGGTGAACTTGCTGATACTGCGGCAGCAGTTGCCAATAGTCGTCGAATAGGTCGGTGAGGGTCAGGCGATCGCGGTGGTTATCGACATAAGTAAAGAGATAAGTCGTACGGCCATCTCGCGCCGGAAAGGCTTCCCAAAAGTACTGACACTGCCGAATGATCGGCGTGAATGACACCATCAGATCGCCGGTCTCATTTTGTGCATAGCCCTCGGCACAGGTACCCACGACCAGGCAGATGCCATCGGGCGTCTGCCCCTGGCGAGCCTGCTGCACCAGGGGCGAAAAGTGACCCATGGCGTCCATCAATAACCGTGCATTAAAAGTTTGGTCGCCCGCTTTAACGGCAACGCCATTGGGATGCACTGTAGCTGCCTGAAAGGCGGTGTGCTCGGCTAGAGTGCCGCCAGCAGCGAGAAATTTTTGCTTCAGCACCTCTAATAAATAGACGGGATCGACACCGACGTTGAGCACGTCATGCACCCACACTGGGTCGCTGTCGCCAAACTGAATGCGGGCGGGATTATATTCGGTGGCGATCGCCTGCTGCAATTCCTCCGCTGACAAGAGATGCAACTCCACCAGTTCTTGCAATTCCTGTCGCGAGATATTCCACTCTTGATCGCGCCCGCGCAGGGTACCTTTTTCCAACACGGCCACGCGCCAGCCCCGTTGAGCTAGGGTGGTGCCCATCAAAATCCCGAGGGTGCCGCCACTAATGACCACATCCCAATCGATCTCAGACAGCGGGGGGGGCGATTGCGCAACGACCTGGGGCACCGATAATTCATCTTGACGATATTGCCGCCAGCGATCGTCAGCCGCTTGCAAGCCCTGAAGGGTGCCTGGCAGATGGGCCAACCAGTCTGCCGTCGTTCGCGAGTTTACTGAAGTCATAAGCCAATTTATATCTAAATTCAGCAATTTATCGGAGGTAGCCCTTGATGACGCCAGGAACACTAGAGGTAAAGGCGCAGTAAACCTACTGTTCTCGGTGCTGGTCAGCGTTTCAGGTACTCCGATGTCACAATCACCCTTGCCCTCGGAGCCCCGCGACAATCGGTTTTGGGCTTATCGCGCCCCCCCTGCGGGACGCTGGGTAACGTTAATGACATCTGAGCAGTGTCGGCGGTTGGCGAAGCAAGTTTTTATGCCCCAGAGTCGGCAGGACGCTAATCCGTTGGACTCAGGCACCTCTGAAACGTGAGAATCAACGACTTAACCTGCAAAGTCTCCCTTTAGATCCTAAACTTTTGTTAAGTGTTTAGGGGCTTTTGTGATGGGAATTTTGCGCCGACGAGGCTTTGCGGGGGTCATTGCTCTCATAATATTCGTGGTTTGCTGGGGGGGTGGGAGTCCTGCGGCTTTGGCCTTGGGAGGCCCCCCACCGCCCATCGGGGAAGCCGCGCCGACCTTTACCTTGCCGACTAACTCCGGCGCGGAAGACATTGCTCTAGAGGACTACCGGGGGCGTTGGGTGGTGCTGTATTTTTACCCTCAGGATGGCACCTCTGGCTGCACCCTAGAAGCTCGTCGGTTTCAAGAAAGCCGCCCGGACTTTCAGGCGTTGAATGCGGAAATTGTCGGCGTTAGTGGGGATGACGTAGCCTCCCACGCAAGTTTTTGTGCGGCGGAGGGCATTGAATTTCCGCTGCTCTCGGATGTGAATGGCAATGTGAGTAAAGCGTATGGCTCTTGGCTGACGGGGCGATCGCTGCGTCATACTTATCTCATTGACCCCGCTGGCATTTTGCGAGAGCGCTTTTTGGGGGTCCGACCGGCCATTCATAGCCAAGAGGTATTGACGACCTTAAGGTCTATGCTGATGCCTCCGTCCACGATCTCTAGCCAGACCATTGAGAATTGATGGGGCGAGGGCGATCGCCGTATTGGGGCATCCCTTCGTAGAATAGACAGTAATGGCCGACTAATAAATGGATGGTAAGTATGCAAACTTTGGCATTAACTTCAGAGAATGTGGAAACCGTATTGGATGAATTGCGCCCTTATTTGATGGCCGATGGCGGGAACGTCGAACTGGTAGAAATTGATGGCCCGACCGTGCGCCTGCGATTGCAAGGGGCTTGTGGTTCCTGCCCCAGTTCCACCATGACTCTGCGCATGGGCATTGAACGTCGTCTGCGCGAGTTCATTCCTGAAATCGCAGAAGTCGAACAAGTTGCCTAGAGTGGCGTAATTTATTCTGGCAGCAGCAAGAGGCTAGTAGAGTTTTCTACTAGCCTTTTAAGTTTTGCAATCGCCTATTTTATTGATGACCAGTGATGACGAGCCAAAAAGTGAGATGCGATCGCTCACATCCCCTAAAATTTATGCCCCAAGGGAAATCGTTTGGTTCTAGACCTTAACCAAAACGACCGGATACATAATCTCGGGTGTATTTCTCTTTGGGATTGCCAAAAATGACTTCAGTATCGTCGTACTCCACCAGATAACCGACTTTACCGCCCGCATCGGTGGATTCCGCGTTAAAGAAGGCCGTCCGGTCAGAGACGCGAGACGCCTGCTGCATATTGTGCGTCACGATGACGATGGTGAACTTTTCCTTGAGTTGCGACATCAGCTCCTCGATCTTGAGGGTCGAAATTGGGTCGAGAGCGGAACAGGGTTCATCCATCAAGATCACTTCGGGTTCGATCGCGATCGCCCGCGCAATACATAAGCGCTGCTGCTGTCCACCAGACAGAGATAATCCACTCTCCTTCAGCTTATCCTTAACTTCATCCCAGATGGCGGCCCCGCGCAGAGAGCGCTCCACCAGTTCATCCATATCGCCTTTATAGCCGTTGATGCGAGCCCCCCAGGCAATATTTTCATAAATCGACTTTGGGAAGGGGTTGGGCTTTTGGAAGACCATGCCGATTCGACGGCGAAGTTCCACGGGATCGAATTTTTTCGCGGCTTCTCTAGAGGGATAAATATTTTGCCCCTCAAATATGATCGTGCCTTCGACCCGAGCGCTAGCAATCAGATCATTCATGCGATTAAAGCACCGCAGTACCGTGCTCTTCCCACAACCTGAAGGACCGATGAAAGCGGCAATTTGGTTACGCGGAATCTCCAAAAAAACGTCGCGTACCGCCAGGTTAGAGCCGTAGTAAACGTTGAGCTTTTCAACGGAAATAGCGGAGTCAGTAATGGTCGGGGATGAAATGTTTTGCATGGCCAGAACGCAAATAACAAACCGAGATTACACTAACTTTGCCCTGCAAAGGTTAAGAGAGGTTTAGCGAGTCTCTGAAATTGACTGCGCAGAAAAACGGCCAAAGCCTTCATCAGAGGTAGAACTAGCTCGCCGATGTCGGTGGCGACAATGTCACGAAACGCTTTCTGGAGATGACTGACCCAGTGGTCAATTTGAAGGGTCAGCGCCGCATATGGCGCTCACCGGGGGGGGGCGAAGCCGGGGATCCTCCGAAACGTTAACCAGAGACAGTCGCGATCGCGGTAAACCAGCGAAACCATACTGAGAAGTGCTGCTTTAACCTTTGGTTAGATTGACATTGCAGACGTTACTTAACGATCTGCTCCATTGATGGGAATTGTATGTTTTACACCGCACTGAAATCGTTTAGGGTGAAGGAAATCGCGATCGCAGTTTACCCTTACGATTTTCTTTGTCTATGTACGCGGTGATTTACGACGGCACCTGCAACCTATGTGTCACCCTCGTGCGCTTTTTGGAGCAACTTGATCGGGGAGACCAGTTTCGTTATGTGCCCATGCAGGATGAAGCGGCATTAAGCCAATGGCACATTACCCCAGCCGATTGTGAGGCCGGGATGATTTTGTTGAATCCGGAGCGGCCTCAAGAGCGCTGGCAGGGCAGCGATGCGGCAGAAGAAATTGGTCGGCGGTTACCGATGGGTGAAGTTTTTGTGCAGGCGTACCGATCGCTCCCTGGTGCCAAGTCAGCCGGTGATGGCTTTTATCGGTTCATTCGCGACCAGCGCTACACCTTATTTGGTCGACGGGATGCCATCTACGAGTCGGCGTATCAACCTTGCGAGAGCGATCGCTGCTCACCCCCTTAAGCGACCGGATTGCCTCCATAACGCCAACAAAAAAGCGGAAACCGAGGTTTCCGCCCATGGCTATGTTGAGTCAGCGAACGTCCAATGAGATATCAAGATGAGAGGCTAAAACGTCGGTACAGAAACCCGGTTGCTTGGTCAGAAGGTCAGTTATGCCATTAGAGCAGCGACGAAGCAACCGTTTTTTAGCCATACTGTAATGGTGCTCCAGCAAGTCTAGTCTTCGTAAATGCGGGCTTCCGGCGCATCAGGATTTTCATCACAGTACTGAGCAAAGGCCGTCGGCTTAGTCTGCTGGCGGCGATACATGGCCACTTGCAGTTCTTCGACCGTTTCCCAAGCGATCGCCACTTCAGTGTCTGCGGTTCCGCGCATGGCCGTCAGCCGCCGGGCATGCTCCAGAGCGGCTTGCAGGCGATTTTCGAGTGACGGGGCGGTAACTACTTGAGGAGGGGTGGTGGCGATTTGAGGGACGGAAATCGGAGTGGTGGTGTAAGTCATAGTGGATATTGGTTTACCTCGATTCGTCAAGCTTACGTCCAGCTTAGCGATAAAAACAGCAAATCAGTATACGTTTTTGATATAAGCTGTTTCTATCTTTTATGAGGTTTTCTTACCCTTTGTCAGAAGATGTTGCTCAACTTGAAGTTAAGTAATGCCGCTCAGCAAGGGGAACCCCTATCCCCATCTTTTGGGTGACTGCGAAGGCCGCGATCTCAGCCAAATTCGTGTCAGCGTAAGCTGACCAATCGCAGTAAACTGATAGGCATATATACACAAAATAGTTTTCTTAATACCTATGGCAGGCAGCGAGACCCCCAACACTCAAATGCAAGGCACCCTCTCAGAGCGAGAACTTCAGATTGTTGAGCTGGTCGCCGCAGGTCTGACCAATCAAGAGATCTCGGACGAATTAGAGATCAGCAAACGCACCGTTGACAACCATATCAGTAATATTTTGACGAAAACGTCTACGGGGAATCGGGTCGCGCTAGTGCGTTGGGCGCTGCAATGGGGCAAAGTCTGTATCAATGATGTGAATTGCTGTACGCTGCCCAATGTGGATGACAAAGGGGCAATCTCGTGAGCTTATGGCAGATGCGGTAGAGAAAAACAGCACATCGACCTCTTATGAGTCTGAACCGACGAAAAAAACCGCGCCTCAGCAGGTTGAGTATCGGTTCCATAGTCCGCGGTTACCCCTGGCGGTGTATCGCGAGGTTGCGGCGCACTTGCGACAAGTGGATGGGGTCAACACTGGTTTATTGCCTCAGACGGCCAAAGAGTTTGACTATCTGCAAAGCCAGGTAGGGGGCATTTGGATTCGCTACGACGCCGATCAAGCCGAGCGATGTCAGCCCCAAGTAGAGGCGATTTTGACCTACTACGGCGATCGCTATGGTCAGTGGGAAACCCTCAGTAAGTAGCGGCCTCTCACTGTACAACCTCCCTGACGAGCACGATGCCGCCATAAGCACGTTGGGGGCATCTCAGCACCCACACAAACCCCAGTATTGATACAGCACTAGCCACAATTACGAAAAAGCGACGGTGACGTTATGACAACCATTCAAGCTTTGCGGGGCACGCGTGACATCTTGCCAGAGGAAACGCCGCTCTGGCAGTGGGTCGAGTCGACCGCCCGCGATTTGTTATATCGGGCCGCCTATCGCGAGATTCGCCCGCCGATGTTTGAGCAAACGCACCTGTTTGAGCGGGGCATCGGCGAAGCTACTGATGTGGTGGGCAAAGAGATGTACACCTTTGAAGACCGGGGCGGGCGATCGATTACCCTGCGTCCGGAAATTACTGCGGGTCTGGTGCGGGCGGTGAACGAACACAAGCTGACGGCTCAGGGCAGTGTCCTGCGACTGTGGCATGTGGGTCCCGCATTTCGCTATGAACGTCCCCAAGCCGGACGACAGCGGCAGTTTCATCAGCTCGACGTGGAACTCATTGGAAGCCGGGATCCCCGTGCCGATGCCGAGGTGATTGCGATCGCCAACACCCTGCTACAAACCCTGGGTCTTAAATCCCTCACGATGGATCTCAACTCTGTCGGCAACGGTGCGGATCGGCAACGCTATCGCGCAGCCCTGGTGGAGTTTCTTACCCCCTTCAAAGCGGATCTAGATGCGGATTCTCAAAATCGTTTAGAGTCCAATCCTTTGCGGATCTTAGATAGCAAAGATGCCAAGACTCAGGCAATCGTTCACACTGCGCCCAGCCTGTTGGATTATTTGAGCCCCGATTCGCAAAAGCACTTTGATCAGGTGCAGCAATATCTCCACGATCTGGGCATTCCCTATCAACTCAATCCGCGACTGGTGCGAGGGCTAGATTATTACACCCACACCGCCTTTGAAATTCAGTCGGCAGATTTAGGAGCCCAGGCCACGGTGTGTGGCGGGGGCCGGTATGACGGTCTGATGGCGCAATTGGGCGGCCCAGATACCCCGGCAATTGGTTGGGCGATCGGGTTGGAGCGCCTGACGCTGTTGCTCAAACAACTGTCGGTAGAACCCAACACCGCGATGGATGCCTATGTCGTCTCGCGGGGTGAAGCCACCGCTGGCAAAGCTCTGCAAGTGGCCCACGCCTTGCGTCAGGCAGGCTTAGCAGTCGAAATGGACTTGAGCGGGGCGGCGTTTGGCAAACAGTTCAAACGGGCCGATCGCAGCGGGGCGGTTCTCTGTGTCATCTTGGGGGAAGCTGAAGCGGAACAGGGCACGGTGCAGCTCAAGTGGCTCACCTCAGGGGAACAACTGGAAATCAGTCAAGCATCCTTGATGAGCGGCACTGACGATATTCGACAAAAAATCCAGCAGGCGCGGCAATCGGCTTAATTGCACAAACATTTGCCGGAATCGATATAAGTCGATAGGATGACCGCTATACTGCGTAAACCTCAGATTTGCGGCGCAGGACGGGCTATGGCGTATTGGGAGTTTTTGCTACAAAAAGAGGGCGATCGCGACTGGCTCCCGTTGGAGACGGCCCACGTGGAAATTTCGGAAGGGCGATACCGCATCATCGCCCACACGAGCTATTGCGCTACGCCAGTCAATATTCGCCTGAGCCGCGTGCTGACCGAGCAACTGCCGCCCCAGCGCAAAACCCTCCGCCGCAAGGGCGCGACCAACGCCAATGGCTTGATGGTGGTGATTCCATTCACTCACTTAACGCCCGGTCAGTGGACGTTGACCTGTGCATCTGCCGCTGCCGCCAGCGATGAATCGTGGGAATTTGGGGTACAGCTCCAGGTGCTGGCGATCGAATCCGGCATGGAATATTGGGAGACGGATTTGGACGAAGCCTCCCTGGCGGAGCAGTTCATCGGCGATGTCTCGACGGCGACGATCGCGGATCCCTGGTCAACGTCTACTTCCCCCCCGCCCACTGCCGCCGAGTGGGAAGCGAGCAGCGTTGATCCGGAGGCGGCCTTTGCGGCCCCGAGCGCGATCGCCGATTTGCCCCTGCGGCTGCAACTCCAGCATCAAGCCTTGGTGGCTCAGGGGGCAGCGCCGCTCTCTCTACAAGGGCAAGTCACCACTTTTTCGCAGGTGGAAGGGCTGGCGGGCGAGGGCACCCTATGGGTACAACTCCGGAACCCCGAAACTGGCGCGGTGGTGTATCAGGCGACCCAGGCGATCTCGATCGCGGCCTTGCCGAGCCGCTTTGAAGTCGCCATGACGCTGCCGGCTGACAGCGCGACGCGGCTGCTCGTCGGGGAGCTGAGCCTGTGGACGGCTTCAGAGCCACCGCAAATTCTGGCCATTCAGGGATTCACCGTCACGCTCAACCTCGATGCCCTGCTAGAGCTGGTGGCCAATCAAGCGGAAAGCCCTTCCCCGCCCGACTTTGAAGATCTGGCTACGCCTCAAACAGTAACCGACACCGATGCCGCGATCGCCGCCCCAGGCGATACCGCTCGGGTGAACGAGGCGACCCATTCCATTGCGGCCCCGCTGTCGCCCCGCTCAGTCCCCTTTCGCCTGATTTATCTGCCAACCAGTGGTTTGACCCTGCCGCCCGTCATCTATCGGCCTATTGATAAGAGAACAGTAGGGGCACCGACCTTGCCGCCGCTGTCGCCACAGTCGCGCCGCGATCGCCCCCAGCCTGCCGCCGCTGACACCGAGCAGTTCCCCCCCAGCAAACCCCTTACGCTGCCCCCCATTGGCTCACCATCCCCAACCGCAGCCAAAAAGGTAACGCCGCCGGAACAGCCGACCAAGGCAGGACCACCGCTCGAACTCCCGACCGTTGGTCAATCATCATCGGCCTCGCCCGCCACCTCGCCACCGGTCGAAGAGCCGTCGGAGTCCCCCGAGACGACAAAAACCACCGCTGCTTCCCCAGCGGCGTTTGAGCCAGACCTGCAAGGGCGCTTTTGGCATCGCCTCAGTGCCCTGGCAGAAGAAGCCCAAAAGGCAGCGGCTGACTATCAAGCTCAACTCGAAGCGGCGGGCATTCAGACCACGGATCCGGCAGTCGCTAGAGCCTTACAAAACTCCGGGGCGATCGCCGGAGCCCCGACTGAGCCAGACAATCCGGTCAACTACGAAGTGGTCGTTTACGCCGCTGACGATCCACCGGACACTGATGTTGGCGAACCGCTCTCCCCGAGTGAGCCAACAGTCGAAGTGCTGCCACCAGGGGAACCCGATCGCCAGGAATTGGGCACGATCCCTCAGCCCGATTGGATTTTTCCGCAAGGCGAGTTGGTGGCTGGGGCTCCTTTACCGATTACGATTCGGCTGCCGGCCTATCCTCGACGGCTAGCGGTCAAAGTATGGGTTACAGATATTCAAAGCCGGACTCTGGTCGATCGCCCCCGCTGGCTCATGAACTGGTCTCCCACCCCAGAAGGCGACCAGACCGCTTTTCTGCAATTGCAGGTGCCGCTAGGCAGCATTGAAGCCCGTTTTGAAGCGATCACGATTGATCTGGCTACCCAGCAAGAGAGCTATAAGACGAGTGAGGTGCGAGCGATCGTGCCCGCTGATCTGCCGGAAATGGGTGTCGATGAGCCACTCTAACACTGGCAGTTGGGGAAGAGGGGATAAGTAGCGGGCAAGATTGATCTCCCGATACGCCAAACGTTAAGAAATGCAGCAATCACTACCTTGGCAGGCAGCATTTCCGACCATTTCACAGTAGTCTATTTTGTGAAGATTGCTAATGCAATCCTTGTATCAGCAAGCTTTCAGCGCTGTATTGAGTGATAGGAAGATAATTTATGGCAGCTTCTTTTTTACCGTCAATTTTGGTTCCGCTGGTGGGCATCGTCTTCCCGGCTGCGGCCATGGCTTTTCTATTCCTGTACATTGAGCGTGATGAAATCCCAGACGGCAACTAAGTTTGTGGACCAATTGTAATGTCTTAATACGTTCATTCTTGGACCTGATAACCGTCATCTCTCAATTACAAGAGATGGCGGTTTTTTATTGAGAGTAATCCATGAAAATAACTATCCGTCTGGCCCTCATCCCCCAACCCCTTCTCCCAAAATGGGAGAAGGGGAGCCGGATGACCTCAAAGTCCCTCTCCCGCTCTGGGCTACGGTGTACACATAAGTCTTTAGTCTGTCTTTTCCGGCTTAATGGCCCCCTAAATCCCCCGATTCCGGGGGACTTTGCCGTTATGTCCCCCCCAGAATTGGGGGGCGGAGGGGGGCAAATGCAGGATTTTGGGCTTTCATTCGAGATGTGTGTACACGGTAGCC
>Ga0081520_100199_pt1 | contig 40391 bp, 35 predicted proteins | sample HotLakmasection1_FD_70988 | JGI IMG/M metagenome (GOLD analysis project Ga0081520, IMG submission 70988) | Hypersaline microbial mat communities from Hot Lake, Washington, USA - Section #1 (SPADES assembly) (version 2) | ecosystem: Environmental > Aquatic > Non-marine Saline and Alkaline >... | reverse complement strand
TTTGTTTCCAAATAATGCTGCACCATTTGTTGCAAAGCTCCGCTCCAAGCCGGAGCAAAAGATCAACAACACAGGCCGCAGAGACAACCCGGCGAAGCCGTGGCCGTCAGACACCGCTTACCGAATTCCTCAATCCGCGAGCCGACAACCGTGACGGTCGGCAGGACGAGCGGATCATCCTCCGGCGCGGGCGTATCTCCGAAATTGCTCCAGCCGCTCCAATCATCCCACCAGTCCATGATCAGCCTTCCCTTAAGTGAACCTGAACTGAAGCTCTCACATTGATGCGGGGGGGCAATCACTCTTACGCGAAGACGCTCATTAACTTTCTGACAGGTGCCCCTACTCCCCCGTGAACTCCGGCGGGCGCTTTTCGAAAAAGGCGGCGATGGCTTCGCGGTGGTCGGCGGTCTCATGGGCGATGGCCTGGAAGGCGCCCGAAAGCTCCAGAATCTGGGCCATGTTCGCCGTCTGCGCCTCGCGCAGGAGCCGCTTGGTGAGCCGAAGCGCGCGCGGCGGATTGGCGGCGATGCGCTCTGCGAGCGCCTTCGCCTCGCTCATCAACTCAGCGTCCGGCACGACGCGGGAGACAAGCCCCACCGCCTTCGCCTCCTCGGCCGTATACCGGTCGCCGGTGTAGAACATTTCCGCAGCGCGGGCGTATCCCACCACCTGCTGCAAGGACCACGCCCCGCCATCGCCCGGAATGATCCCCATCTTGATGAAGCTCGCGGCGAATTTCGCGCTCTCGCCGGCAATCCGCATGTCGCAGAGGCAGGCCAGATCACACCCCAGCCCCACCGCATGGCCGTTCACCGCCGCGATCAGTGGCACTTCGCAATGCATGAAGGCGCGCACCACCTTCTGCACGCCCTGGCGGTAATTGGCGCGGGTGGCGTCCGGCTGGTCCAGCACACCGATGCCATTGCGGTCGCGCATGCCCTTCAAATCGCCGCCCGCGGAAAAGGCCTTGCCAGCGCCCGTCAGGATTGCGACGGAGACTGAACGATCCGCCTGCAGCGCGTCGAGGGCGCCCGCGAAATCATCGCAATCTTCCAGCGTCGCCACCGGGTTCAGGATCTCCGGCCGGTTCATGGTGAGGATCGCCACCCGCCCCTCGCGCGCCACCTGAATGAATTCGCCCATGGTTTTTCGCCCTCCGCTTTGGCTGTCGCTCGTCCGGACTGCTTAGGGCGTGATGGGGGGCGATGGGAAGGGGAGAGTCCGGCACGTGCCGGGCGTGACTTCAATAATCCATCGCAGCTTTCGACAATTCGAACTCGATGAATCTCGCGAGTTGTCCACGAGCGGCGCGGGCATCGCAATAGGCCCGCAATTCCTTCAGGAGATCATCGCGCCCCTCGGCCTCCGCCGTCGTCAGGGCGTCTTCAATAATATTCAGGCTGCGGGCAAAGTATCGCCGGTTGGCCGTGTCGAGTTGTTTCTCAGCCTCAGCGAAATCAGTCGTCTCCGGGGTCAGAATGCCATCACTGATCATCGCGGCGGAAAAGGGGTTATCCTGAACTAGGCAGGACAGTACCGCCGTCGGCTCGGGGGCCTGAGCAGACTCGGAATCCGTCGAATTCGCTCCGCACGACGCCAATGCCAGCATCGCAGAGAGAATAAAAGGGGCTGCTCCGCTAGTCGGTCCCCGAACAGGCTCGGTCTGCAACATCCTGTGCCTCCTCTGCAGCCTCTCGCGCACGGTCAACAAACAACTGAACCTGCAGAATCTTCGCGTCGTCATTCATTTCGCTGAAAATCAAAGAAGTTCCAAAATCCCTCATCCCGATGACAGTAGGCAAGTTTCTTTCGAAGGCATCGGCTCCAGGGACTTGCAGGGAATTGCCACTACCAGATGTTTCCGCTGCTGCCAGCGCATTTAACGCGGTGATAAACTCACTCATCCTTTGGTTCAAAGATGCCGTCGCCATTGCACAAACCGGCGTTTCCTCGCCTTCACCGTCTTGTGCCGCGCTACCACCTCCACCAAGTCCAAGAACTGGTAGCTCAAACGAATTATCGAAAAGCCAGCCATACCGCTGCATGAACTCGTCATACGTCAGCCCATTAACACGATGTCCGGTTACTATTACCGTGTCCTGGACGTCTTCTTCAGGGATCGGCGGCTGATTAGGGTCAAAACCCAATCAGCCTATTGATAGGTAACAGCAAATCATGATTCCGATGGCGTGAAGCTGTCGGAGGATGATGGATGTCGCACCTTTTCTGGCTGAGCGATGCGCAATGGGCGCGGATGGAGCCGCATGTTCCGAAGAACCAGCCGGGCGCCCGGCGCGTCGATGACCGGCGGGTGATTTCGGGCATCATCCATGTCCTGAAGACCGGTTGCCGCTGGTGCGACTGCCCGCCTGAATACGGCCCGTCGACCACGATCTACAACCGGTTCAACCGCTGGTCCCGCCGCCGCTTCTGGGCCGACCTGGTCGAGGCCTTGGCCGCCTCCGGCGCGGTGACAAAATCGACGTCCATCGACTCGACCTATGTGAAGGCCCATCGCTCCGCCCATGGCGGTAAAGGGGGGCGAAAAACCAGGCGATCGGGCTCTCGCGCGGTGGCCAGACGACCAAGATCCATGCCCTCACAGACACGCTCGGGCGACCCTATGCCTTCGACCTGACGCCAGGCAATGTCTCCGACATGAAGGCCGCCGAGCTCCTGCTGCACAAGGCCGAAGGGGCGCGCTACATCATCGCCGACAAGGGCTATGACGCCGATGCGCTTCGCCGTGAATTGAGATCGGAAGGCAAAGTCCCGGTGATCCCCGGACGGTGCAACCGGAAACGACAGATCGTTTTCGACAAGGCTCGTTATCGCGAGCGACACCGCGTGGAAAACGCCTTCTGCGATATCAAGGATTTCCGCCGCGTTGCCACCCGATACGACAAGCTCGCCAGGAACTTCCTCTCCGCCGTCGCCCTCGCAATCCTCGTCAGGTTCTGGCTATGATTGAGTCTGGAGCCTAGGGTCAAAACCCAATCAGCCTATTGATGTGTAACGGCAAATCATGATTCCGATGGTGCGAAGCTGTCGGAGGATGATGGATGTCGCACCTTTTCTGGCTGAGCGATGCGCAATGGGCGCTGATCGAGCCGCATGTTCCGAAGAACCAGCCGGGCGCCCGGCGCGTTGATGACAGGCGCGTGATTTCGGGCATCATCCATGTCCTGAAGACAGGCTGCCGCTGGTGCGACTGCCCGCCTGAATACGGCCCTTCGACCACGATCTACAACCGGTTCAACCGCTGGTCCCGGCGCCGGTTCTGGGTCAATCTGGTCGAGGCGCTGGCGGCCTCCGGCGCGGTGACGAGATCAACATCGATCGACTCCACTTATGTAAAGGCCCATCGCTCGGCTCATGGCGGAAAAGGGGGGCGAAAGCGCAAGGCATCGGCCTCTCGCGCGGCGGCCAGACAACCAAGATCCACGCCCTCACAGATACAATCGGACGGCCCTATGCCTTCGACCTGACACCTGGAAATGTCTCGGACATGGAGGCCGCTGACCGCCTCCTGCGCCGGGCTGACGGGGCGCGCTACATCATCGCCGACAAGGGCTATGACGCCGACGCCCTGCGCAAGGAGCTGAGATCGCGCGGAAAGGTCCCGGTGATCCCCGGACGATGCAACCGCAAACGAAAGATCGCCTTCGACAGGGCAAGGTATCGCGAGCGACACCGCGTCGAAAACGCCTTCTGCGATATCAAGGACTTCCGCCGCGTCGCGACCCGATACGACAAGCTCGCCAGGAACTTCCTATCCGCCGTCGCCCTCGCCATCCTCGTCAGGTTCTGGCTATGATTGAGTCTGGAGCCTAGATTCAATCCACTAGCCATTCCATCTCGCCTTATTCCAACCTCTCGCAGCGAATCGGTTCCTTTGTGTATTATAGCGCCTTTTGGTCTGTTCTTGTGCGCAAGAAAACCGCTCGTAGGTTCACTCACAAGCGGGGTTCAAACACCAAAGTGCACCTTTATTCGCTATCAACCATGCTGCATCTCGGCCCACACCTTGACTCCGCCGCCCGACTCCCGCGCTCTCGACGCCATGCAACATCCTGTTTCCATCGCGCTGAAACCGCTGGCCCATTTCGAGGGGCTCGAGCTGCCGGCCTATGAGACCGAGGGCGCGGCCGGCATGGATGTGCGCGCTGCGGTACCCGAGGATGCGCCGGTCACGCTCGGCCCCGGTGCGCGCGCCATGGTGCCGACAGGCCTCTCCATGGCGATCCCCGAGGGCTATGAAATCCAGATGCGCCCGCGCTCGGGGCTCGCGGCGAAGCACGGCATCACCTGCCTCAATTCCCCGGGCACGGTGGACAGCGACTATCGCGGCGAGCTGAAAGTGATCCTGATCAATCACGGGGCCGAGCCCTTCGTGATCAGGCGCGGCGAGCGGATCGGACAGATGGTGCTCGCACCGGTCACGCGGGCAGCGTTTGACCTCGTCGATGAACTGCCAGCCAGCGCGCGCGGCGAAGGCGGTTTCGGCTCGACCGGCGTCTGAGGGGTTGCGCCGCGACCGGCTCTCGCTTACATATTGATTATCGATAAATTGCGAGGAGGACGCGCCATGGACATCGAAAGCCCCTTCACCATGGTGGTGCTCATCGTGCTGATCGCGGTCGGCGCTGGCGTGATCAGGACCTGGCTCGAAACCAAGGCAAATGCCAGTTCCAACAGCGAGGATCGCGACCGCATGGCGAAGATGGAAGCCGAGATCGACAGGCTGAATGAGCGCGTCCGCACGCTGGAACGCCTCGCCACCGATCCGGAACAGCGCCTGCGCGAGGATTTCTCCAGGCTTGCCTGACCGGCTCGCCTGAGCGGTTCGCCTGATGGGCCGAGGACCTACTCCCCGGCTTCGTCCTCACGATCATCGACCTTTGCGGGATCGTATTTCGCGAACCAGCCCATGATGTTGTCGGTTTTCGCGATCAGACGGCTCGGCCGTCCCGCAATGAAGTGCGGCGAGCCGGGCACGCGGATGAGAGCGGTATCGATGCCCTGTAACTTCAGCCCGGTGTAGAACTGTTCTGCTTCCCAGGTCGGCGTGCGCCAGTCTTCCTCACCCACCATGACGAGCGTCGGCGTGGTGACATTCCCGATCAGCATGATCGGCGAGCGCTCCAGATAGGCATCCGGATCCTCCCAGGGTTCGGCGCGTATCCAGTGGCGCTTCACGAAAGGGGCAATGTCGGCGGCGAGCGCCATGGTCATCCAGTTGATGACGGGTTTGACACTTGCAGCGGCGGCAAAGCGATCAGTCTTGCCGACAATCCAGGCGGTCAGAATACCGCCTCCCGAGCCGCCGGTGACGAACAGACGGTCCTCGCTGACATAGTCCTCTGCCACGAGGTAATCGACGACGCTCATCAGGTCGTCATAGTCATAGCCCGGATAGGCGAGATCAATCTCCTGGGCGAAGGCCTCGCCATAACCGGTCGAGCCGCGCGGATTGGCATAAACGGTGACATAGCCCTCTGCGGCGTAGCGCTGAATCTCGGCGGCGAAGCTCGGCCCGTACTGGGCGAAGGGTCCGCCATGGATCTCCATGATCATGGGATAGCTGCCATCCTTCGTGAAACCCGGCGGCAGAGCGACCCAGGCCTCGATCTCCAGACCGTCATGGGACGACGGCACCTTGATCTCCTCGATGCTGGCGAGGTCCAGGAAGGGCAGGACATCATCATTGAGCGCGGTGAGCGTGCGGTTCTTGACGCTGCGACCGGCCACGGCGACATCCGCCGGCTTGTCCGGAGAGGCGACAGTGTAGGCGAAGACCGGGCGGCTCGTGCGCGAGACCGAATAGTCGCCGCCGGCATAAGGCCGCCCGACGGAGGTGCCGCCCACATCAGTGATCAGGCGCTCGACCCCGCCATCAAGGCCGATCTCCACAATGGCCATGTCGCCTGCATCCTCGATGAGGGCGTAGACCGCCCGCCCGTCACGGCTCCAGCTGATATCGGCAATGTCACGGTCGAAATCCTCAGCGATGCGCCGGCGATCGCTGCCGTCGGCGTCCATGACGTAAAGCCCGGTCTGCTGCCAGGACATGCGCTCGTCATCATAACCGAGATAGGCGATCTGCTCGCCATCCGGAGAGACCGTGGGGCTCGAGTCCGGCCCGTCACGATCGGTCAGGCGGGTCTTGTCGAGTGTCTTCAGGTCGATGGCGAAGATGTCGCTCTCGATCGGATCAAGATCGCGGTCCTCATTGGGATTACCCGAAACGAGCAGTGCGCCGTTGCCGAGCCATGCGGGCTGGCCATAATCGACGTCTCCGGAGGTGAGTTGTCGCGGCGAACCACCTTCTGCCGGCAGGGTGAAGACATGCGTCGCACCCTCCGACAGATAGCCCTGGCCGTCAAAGCGGAAGGTGATGTCATCGAACACGCGCACCGGCTCCGACCATTCCGCGCCCTCAGGCGCGGTTGGAGGGGACGCGAAGCTCGGGCTCTCGCCCTTGACGAACATGGTGAAGGCGATGGTGCGTCCATCCGGCGACCAGGCGGCCCCGCCGGGGGCCCGTTCGAACTGGGCCAGCGACAGGCTCTCGCCAGTGTCCATGAAAAGCACCCTGAGTTCGGGCCGTCCCTGAGCGGAGGTGGAATATAGCAAACGGTCGCCCGAAGGGGACCAGCGAGGCTGCGTCGCCGAGGCTCCGCCCACGACCAGCGGACGATGGGCACCGCTCCCGACATCGAGCATCCAGAGATCGCCCCGGACCCGGTCCTTCAGCCGGTCCATGGAACGGCGGACATAGACGATGGTTTCACCGTCCGGTGAGATTTGCGGATCCTCGGCATACTCGATCTCGAACACATGCTCGGCAGTGAAGCGCCGGAACTCTTCGCCCTGATCCTGTCCCCACACTGTTGGCGTCAGCAGAGCCACTGCCAGCGCCACCATGGCCGCACGTGTCATCATCACCATCACCTCCTGCCAAATTCTTCTGGCTCCAGCCTGCACCCGGGACGCGCAACAGGCAACCATTCCCCAGCGCGACCTCCGCCTGCGTGGTCTGCTTTGCCAATATCAAAAGCGGAAAGGCACAGCAGATCCAGATCCGGGCCAGCCCGCCCGATCCCGATAGCGGCGAGTTTGCCATCGCGGTGGCGTTGGCGAAGCTTGCCCCCTCCCCGCCTGGCCCTAGCTAACCGTCTATGCCAGACACGCTTTTCCCTGAAGATCTCACCGTCGATTTCACGCCGACGCGGGCAGCGGGAATGAGACGGCTCAAGGCCTTCATGCCAGTCATGGGCGGGAAGTATGCGTCGGGACGGAACCACGACCTCGGGCCGGATGACCGTTCATCGGTGTCGTGCCTGTCGCCCTGGGTGCGGACACGGACGGTGCTGGAGAGCGAGCTCGTTGAGGCCGCGCTGTCACGCTTTGCGCTGTCGACTGCGGAGAAATTCGTCCAGGAGGTCTGCTGGCGGACCTATTTCAAGGGCTGGCTGGAGCATCGCCCTGCGGTCTGGCGCGAATACGAGGCCGAGCGGGACCGGCAGTTCGAGCTTCTGGGTCGCAATGCCGGTCTGCGAAAGACCTATGACGAGGCCGTGGAGGGCCGTACCGGGATCGATGCGTTCGATTTCTGGGCGGAGGAACTCGTCGAGACGGGTTACCTCCACAATCATGCGCGCATGTGGTTTGCGTCGATCTGGATGTTCACGCTGAACCTGCCCTGGGAACTGGGTGCGGATTTCTTCCTGCGTCATCTCATGGACGGAGACGCGGCGTCGAACACGCTGTCCTGGCGCTGGGTCGGTGGGCTTCACACGCCGGGCAAGACCTATCTGGCGCGGCGGTCGAACATCAGGAAGTACACCGGCGAGCGGTTTGATCCGACAGGACTTGCGAGCGAGGCCCCTGCGCTTGAGGGCTTTGAAAATCCCGGGATCGGAGAGCTTCGCCTCGGCGGTGCCCTGCCGGAAGGCGAGATCGGCCTTCTGCTCACCGAGGAAGACATGAATGTGGAAACGCTCCGTCCGGTGGGATCGACGGTCAAGGCCCTCGCGGGCGTCAGCTTTGCCGACCACCGCTCTCCGCACGGGGCCAGCGCGGCGGCGAAGGCTTTCGTCAATGGTGCCCTCGCGGATGCGCTGGCGCGGGGCGAGGCCGCTTATGGCGTGGGCGCGACGGCTTTCGATGCGATGATGGATGTCACAGGGCACGTGCACGACTGGGCGAAGGCCGCCGGCGTGGACACTGTGGTCACGGGCTTTGCGCCTGTGGGCTGGGTGCGACCCCACATCATGGCGGCAACAAGGGCGCTCGCCGAGGATGGTATCCGCCTGATCGAGTTCCGGCGCGACTGGGACGCTGCCTTCTGGCCACATGCCAGGAAGGGCTTCTTCGGGCTGAAGAAGAAGATTCCGGACGTGTTGAGCGAACTGGGCTTCGCTGTCTAATTCCGCTCGAACGCCAGTGCCGCTGCGCCGATCAAGGGAGCATCATCGCTCAGCAACAGCCGGATCGGGATCGCCTGCATGTAATCGGACTGCTTGCCGCGCCGATTGAACCGCGCAAGCGCTTCCGGCGTGTCGAGCCAGTCGACGATGCGTTCCGCCACACCCCCGGTGACCACCACGCCGCCGCGCGTGCCATTGGTCAGCGCAACATCGCCCAACGCCTGCATCAGGCCATGCGCGCGCAATTCGATCACCTCGCGGCAGAAACCGTCACCGGCACGGGCGAGGTCGATCACTTCCTGCGGCTCGCGGCGGACATGCACCTGCCCGTCAATAGCCGCGAGCGCCTCCATGACCGGATCAAGACCCATGCCCGCCAGGACGAGTTCACGGGAAACATAGCCATGCCGACGCTGCAGTTCGGCGCTGAGTTGCATCTCGCGTTCGGTGACCGCAGGATAGGTCGAATGCCCGCCCTCCCCCGTCAGGGCGTGGTAACCGCCGCCCTGTAGCGGGATGAGCGTTGCGACCCCGATACCGGTGCCGGGACCCGCCACCAGGATTGGCTCGCCGGGCAGGCCGGGCGCGTCCTGCAGGGTCCGGAACGCGGTCTCCGGCAGTTCCGGAATGGCGCGTGCCATGGCGGCATAATCATTGACGATATGGACCGCCTCGAAGCCCAGTTCCTCGGCAATGGCATTTCCATCAGCGTCCCAGCCCTGCCGGTTGGTGAGCCGCACGCGGTTGTTGATCACGGGACCGGCAAGCGCGAAGAGGGCGCGGCGCGGGCGCTCCTTGTTTGGCAGGCTGTCGAGATAGGCCCCCACAGCAGGCTCGAAATCGGGGAAATCATCGCCCCTCAGCTTCTTGAAATGGTGGATGTCGATCCCACCAGTCGCCCGCCGCTCACCAATGGCGAAACGCGCATTGGTGCCGCCCACATCGCCGACAAGAACCGTTTCGCTTGCCAAGGCGCTCAGGCCCCCATGCGGTAGCCGGCAAACAGGCTGGCACCGGCCTCCGGGTCTGTCACGGCCGGGCGGAAGGCATTGAACATCTCCCGGCCAAGGCCTTCGGGCGCGTCATTCGGTCGGAAAACGGCAGCGTCGCGGGCGTCGAATTCCTCGTCCGAAACCTTGATGTCGAGCCTGCCCGTCGTGGCGTCAAGGCGGATGATATCACCGTCGCGCACGCGGGCGAGCGGGCCACCCTTGGCCGCCTCCGGTCCGACATGGATGGCGGCGGGTACCTTGCCGGACGCGCCCGACATGCGCCCGTCGGTGACGAGCGCCACCTTGAAGCCGCGATCCTGAAGCACGCCAAGGCTCGGTGTGAGCTTGTGCAATTCCGGCATGCCATTGGCCATCGGCCCCTGGAAACGCACGACCACGACCACGTCACGATCGAGCTCTCCGGCCTTGAAGGCCTCCAGCATCGCCGCCTGGTTCTCGAAAACCCGTGCCGGGGCCTCCACGACCTGATGCTCGGGTTTGACAGCCGATACCTTGATCACGCCGCGGCCGAGCTTGCCGGTCAGCAGGCGCAGGCCGCCTTCGGGACTGAAGGCCTGCGATACAGGCTGCAGGATCGAGGCGTCCTGCGTCTCTGCCGGGGCCGGGCGCCAGTCGAGCTGGCCTTCGTTCAGGAACGGCTCGTTGCTATAGTCAGCGATGGGCCCCGAAACGCCGGGCGCATCTCCATGGATCAGTCCGTTTTCGGCGAGCTCACGGATCACGAAACCCATGCCCCCTGCGGCGTGGAAATGGTTCACGTCAGAGGGACCGTTCGGATAGATCCGCGTCAGAGACGGCGTGACGGCGGAGAGTTCGTTGAAATCGTCCCAGGTGAGCCTGATGCCCGCCGCCTCTGCCATGGCCGGAAGGTGCAGCGTGTGGTTGGTCGAGCCACCGGTGGCGAGCAGGCCGACAATCGCGTTCACAAAGCTGCGCTCATCGATCATTTCCCCGGCGGGGAGATAGTTCTCGCTGGTCGCGACCAGTTTTGCAGCCTGATGCGTGGCAGCCTTCGTGAGCTCGTCGCGCAGCGGCGTGCCGGGGTTCACGAAGGCAGTTCCGGGCACATGGAAGCCCATGATTTCCATGAACATCTGGTTCGAATTCGCCGTGCCGTAAAAGGTGCAGGTGCCGGGTGAGTGGTAGCTCTCGGACTCAGCCTTCAGGAGCGCGTCGCGGCCGACCTTGCCCTCGGCGAAGAGCTGCCGCACGCGCGCCTTTTCCGGATTGGGCAGGCCGGACGGCATCGGCCCGGCCGGCACGAAGACTGCCGGCAGCCAGCCAAAGCGCAGCGCCGCGATCACGAGGCCCGGCACGATCTTGTCGCAAACGCCGAGATAAAGCACCGCGTCGAAAGCATCATGGCTCAAGCCAACGGCGGCCGACATGGCAATCACGTCGCGGGAGAACAGCGACAGTTCCATGCCCTCCTGACCTTGCGTGACACCGTCGCACATGGCCGGAACGCCGCCGGCGACCTGTGCGGTGGCGTGAACCTCGCGCGCCGCTGCACGGATCAGGTCCGGATAGGTCTCAAACGGTGAGTGCGCCGAGAGCATGTCGTTATAGGCGGTGATGATACCGATATTCGGCCAGCCGCCACCCAGCAGCATGGATTTCTCGAGCGCCGCACAGCCGGCTGCGGCATGGGCGAGATTGCCCTCAGACAGGCGCTTGCGGGCCAGATCCTTCGGCTTGCGCGCGCGGATCATGTCGAGATAGGCGGCTCGTGTGTCGCGCGAACGCTCCCGGATACGATCGGTGACGGCCTCAACTGTCGGGTTAAGCCTTGTCATTTCCATCCCTCCCACCAGGCGCGTCCATCAGCGCGCATCAGCATCTGCGCTTCGAGCGGGCCGGGCTGGCCGGCCTCATAGGCTTCGAGCGGCTGGTCGCAATTGTCCCAGGCCTCGATCAGGCCGTCTACCCAGGCCCAGGCCGCCTCGACCTCGTCGGCGCGCATGAAGAGCGAGAGATTTCCGCGCACCACATCCATCAGGAGACGCTCATAGGCGTCGGGGTAGCGCACATCGAAATTCTCTGCATAGGATAGGTTGAGCGGCAGGGACTTGATGCGCAGGCCACCGGGTCCCGGCTCCTTGACCTGGATGAAGAGGCGCATGCCCTCATCCGGCTGCAGGCGAATGACGAGCTTGTTTTCGGTCGGGTTGTGACTGCCGAATATGGAATGCGGCACCGGCTTGAACTGGACCACGATCTCTGAGCGGCGCTCCGGCATGCGCTTGCCCGTGCGCAGGTAGAAAGGCACGCCGGCCCAGCGCCAGTTCTCGATCTCGGTCTTGATGGCCACGAAGGTCTCGGTGCGACTTTTGGGGTTCTCCGCCGACAGCTCTTCAAGATAGCCCTTGACCATGTTGCCATTCATCTGCCCCGCGCGGTACTGGCCGCGCACCGTGGTCGACTTCGGGTCGCATTTCTCGAAAGGTCGGAGCGCCCGCAGCACCTTGATCTTCTCGGTCCGGATCGCATCGCCATCAAAGCTCGAAGGCGCTTCCATGGCGGTCAGGCAGAGCAGTTGAAGGAGGTGGTTCTGCACCATGTCGCGCAGCGCACCGGACCGGTCATAATAGTCGGCCCGGCTCTCAAGTCCGAGGCTCTCGGCCACGGTGATCTGGACATGGTCGATCGAGGCGCGGTTCCAGACCGGCTCGAACAGGGCATTGGCGAAGCGCAACACCAGCAGGTTCTGGACGGTCTCCTTGCCGAGATAATGGTCGATCCGATAGACAGTGTTTTCCTCGAACACCTCGGCCACGCCGCGGTTGATCTCACGTGCGCTCTCAAGATCGGTGCCGATCGGCTTTTCGAGGACGATCCGAACCTTCTCGTCATTGAGGCCGGCCCGGCCAAGCGCCTGGCAGATATCCGCATAGATGAGCGGCGTGACGGCGAGGTAGAAGATGGTGGTCCGGCCATCGCGGGCGAGCTTGTCCTTCAGGGCATCCCAGTCGGCGTCCGGCGCGGTCGCGTCGATGGCGACATAGTCGATGAGGCTGGCGAAGCGCTCGAAACACTCCGCGTCGAATGCCTTGCCCTGATTGGACTTGCACGCCTCTCTTGCCAGTTCGACAAATCCCTCCCGGTCCATCTGCGTGCGCGCCGATCCGATGATGCGAGAGCCTTCGGGGATCTGGTCATCCATGAAGCGATGGTAGAGCGCGGGGATCAGCTTGCGGCGCGACAGGTCGCCGGTGCCGCCGAAGATGACGATGTCAAATGTGTCGACAGGGATAAAACGTGCCATGCGTTTCCTGATCAGCCTCCTGAAGCAAGCGCCGCATGCGATGCTGGCAGGTCTCGCAGCGCTCGCCAATCCCCGATCAATTGCGGCAGGTTTCCCCTGCCGGGATGTGACAACGCTGTCAAGAGCTGAGCGGGAACCCGTCGCTGTCCTTCGGTGCCGGAAGGCGAGCTGATCGGCGCGGCGACCCGTACTCCGCGCCCCTCCAAGGTCTTAAGACTAACGTCCGGGTGCCCATGGGCCCTTGGAAAAGCGAGGCTCGTCATGCGGCAAAAGTGCCGTTCACCAAAGACCATCCGGGAGGAATTCATGACAGATCATGACGACTATGTCGCCGAATCCTCACGGCATCCGGAGTGGAAGGCGTACTGGAAGGCGACTGTGACGCTGACCCTGACGCTTCTCGTCATCTGGTTTGCCGTGTCCTTCGGCGCCGGCATCCTTTTCAGGGACGCCCTCGACGCACTCTCCATTGGCGGAGCACCGCTCGGCTTCTGGTTCGCGCAGCAAGGCTCGATCTACACCTTCATGGTGCTGATCTTCGTCTACTGCTTCCGCATGAACGCGCTCGAGCGCAAGTACGGAATCAAGGGGTAGGATCATGGACGAGCAAATGTGGACCTATCTCTGGGTCGGCCTGACCTTCGCGACCTATATCGGCATCGCGATCTGGGCGCGGGCAGGCTCGACGAATGACTTCTATGTCGCCGGGCACGGGGTCCATCCCGTGGTCAACGGCATGGCCACCGCCGCAGACTGGATGTCGGCGGCCTCCTTCCTGTCGATGGCAGGTCTTATCGCGATCCTCGGCTATGGCGGTTCAGTCTACCTGATGGGGTGGACGGGCGGCTATGTGCTGCTGGCGCTGCTGCTGGCACCCTATCTCAGGGAGTTCGGCAAGTTCACGGTTCCGGACTTCGTCGGCGACCGTTACTATTCCGGCATTGCCCGTTTCGTCGCGGTCCTCTGTGCGCTGTTTGTGTCCTTCACCTATATCGCAGGACAGATGTCGGGCGTGGGGATCGCCTTCTCGCGCTTCCTCGGCGTGGACTTCAACACGGGCATCTTCGTCGGCATGTTCATCGTCTTCATCTATGCCGTGCTCGGGGGGATGAAGGGGGTGACCTACACCCAGGTCGCGCAGTATGTCGTGCTCATCTTCGCCTACACGGTTCCGGCCATCTTCATCTCCCTGATGCTGACCGGCAATCCGATCCCGCAGCTCGGCTTCATCTCCGACGTGAAGGGCGAGGACATTTCCATGCTGGCAAAGCTCAACGAGACCGTCACGGCGCTCGGCTTCAACGAGTACACAAGTACCAAGACCAGCGTGCTCAACGTGGCCTGTATCACCGCTGCGCTCATGTTCGGGACCGCCGGCCTGCCGCACGTCATCGTCCGGTTCTTCACGGTGCCGCGCGCCTCAGACGCACGCCTTTCGGCGGGCTGGGCGCTCGTCTTCATTGCCGCTCTCTACACGGTTGCACCTGCGGTCGGGGCCTTCTCCCGCCTCAATGTGATCGATACGGTCAATGACACCGTCTATATCGGACAGGACGAAGACTATGCTGCACGTGCGGCCGAGATTGAGGCACAGGGCCAGACGCCAAGCCCGGAATGGTTCAACCGCTGGGAAGTCACCAAACTCGTCGGCTTCAATGACGTCAATGATGACGGCATCATGCAGATCCGTGGACCGAACGCGCCCGACGGCCTCGCCAATGAGGTGACCATCAACAATGACATCGCCGTTCTGGCGAGCCCGGAAATCGCCCAGCTTCCGGGCTGGGTGATCGGTCTCGTCGTTGCCGGCGGTCTCGCAGCGGCGCTGTCGACGGCGGCAGGCCTGCTCATGGTGATCGCATCAGCGATCAGTCATGACCTCTGCCGCCGGACCTTCTTCAAAGGCATGAATGACGTGACCGAACTGCGCATCGCCCGCGTGGCGGCCGCAGGTGCGGTAGTTGCTGCCGGCTTCATGGGCATCTACTCCGCCAAGCTCGCCTTCGTGGCGCAAGTGGTGGCGTTCGCCTTCGGCCTCGCGGCAGCTTCGCTCTTCCCGGTCATCTTCCTCGGCATCTTCTGGAAGCGGATGAACCGTGAGGGCGCAATCGCCTCCATGGTGACCGGCCTGGTGCCCACCTTTGCCTATATCTGGCACTTCACCGTCGGGTTCAGCTATTTTGGTATCGACAAGGGCGTCGAGGCAGACTGGCTGTTCGGTGTGTCGCCGCAGGGCATCGGCTTTGTCTTCATGATCCTGGCTTCGATCGTCGGCATCGTGGTCTCGCTCGTGACGAAGGCCCCGCCGCAGGACATCCAGGACCTCGTCGAGGACATCCGGGTTCCCGGCACCCGCAGGGCCCATGGCATCGCTGATGCCGGCATGGCACCCGCCGAATAGGGTCACCCGGCCTGAAACATGAAACCGGGCCGGGGCGGCAGGATCGCTCCGGCCCTTTTCGTTTTCCCCGCTCCGGTACAGACTGGAGGTCATGATGCACACCATACCGCTCCCGCTGATCATCCTTGCAACCGCCGCCTATACGGGCCTGTTGTTCTGGATCGCCTGGACCGGTGACCGGAAGGCCGACCGGGACGGCGAGACAGCCCGCAGATCGCCGAACACCTATGCGCTCGCGCTGGCGGTCTACTGCACCTCATGGACGTATTATGGCGCGGTCGGCAGCGCTGAACGTTCCGGCTGGGATTACCTGCCGATCTATCTCGGCCCGGCGCTAGTCTTCCTCTTCCTGCCGCGGCTCCTGCGCCGGATCGCACTGGTCACGCGGCGCGAGAGCATCACCAGCCTCGCCGACTTCCTGTCAGCGCGCTACGGGCGGTCCCAGAGCCTGGCGGTCGCTGCGACGCTCGCCGCCCTTGTCGGTGCGCTGCCCTATATCGCGCTGCAACTGCAATCCATCGCGATGAGCCTGGAGGCCACAACTGCCGCACCTGAGACAATGTCGCACCGTCCGGCACCCGGCACGACATTCGCCATTGCTGCAGCGCTGGCAGTCTTCGCCATCCTTTTCGGCACGCGCCGACCCGACGCGACCCGCCAGAACGCCGGATTGCTGCGAGTGCTCGCCTTCGAGGCCATTGTGAAGCTTGCTGCGCTCGGGGCGGTGGCGGCTCTCTCCATCGCGCTCCTGCTGGGCGCAGACCTGCCGGACTGGCCCGCCGCGACCGAGCGCTTTGCGATCCATCCGGGTCCGGCGCTCGATTTCGTCACGCTCACATTGCTGTCCATGGCAGCAATCATCGCGCTGCCGCGCCAGTTCCACGTCGCCTTTATCGAGCGGCGCGACAATGCCGATCTCGTGCGCGCCCAATGGATGTTCCCGGCCTATCTGCTCCTCACAAGCGCAGTGGTGATCCCGATCACGCTGGCGGGCTCGCAGCTTCTGCCCGCCGAGACGCCCGGCGACCTCTTCGTCCTCGGCCTGCCACAGTCGCAGGGCAACGCGCTCCTCACGCTGATTGTCTTCCTGGGCGGGTTTTCGGCAGCCACCGGCATGGTGATCATCTCCGCCATCGCGGTCTCGACCATGGTGACCAATGACCTGCTGGTGCCGACCCTCCTGCGCACGCGGATGATGCAGCGGGCCGGTGCCGATATCGGGCCGATCATCGTCCGGCTGCGCCGTGCAGTTATCGTGGTGATCATGCTGCTGGCCTGGCTCTACTTCAACAGCGCGCACGGCAGTGCGGCGCTGGCCGAGATTGGCCAGCTTTCCTTCGTCGCCGCCGCCCAGTTTGCGCCAGCCCTGCTTGGGGCCGTGCTCTGGCCACATGGCCACCGCAATGGCGCGCTGGCAGGCCTCATCGTCGGCATGGCGGTGTGGGCCTACACGCTTTTCGTGCCCGCACTGATCGGCATCGATACGCTGCGCGCAGCACAGTTCAGCGGCCTGATCGACCCCTACGGCCTGCTCGGCCTTTCGGGTCCCGAGCCCATCACCCATGGTGCACTCTGGAGTGTCGGACTGAACACGCTGGTCTTTATCTCGGTCTCCATGATGTCGGCCACGCGTCTGCGCGACCGTGTGCAGTCGGTGGTGTTCACCGGTGAGCCGGCCAAGGGGGCACTGGCAACAGGCGGGCCAACGGCCATGGCCGCTGTTGACACCACGGTCGGCGACCTGCAGGCGCTGGCCAGTCGTTTCCTGCAGCCCGAAGCGGTGGCGGATGCGCTGGAATCCTTTGCCGCTCAGCACGACATCTCCATCGAGCCGGACGAGAAGGCCGACTGGCGCCTCGTCCAGCGCACCGAACGCCTGCTCGCCTCCGCGCTGGGCGCACCTTCGGCTCGGATCGTGCTCGCCTCCGCACTCGCCGACCAGGCCGTGCGCCTGCAGGATGTGCTCGCCATTCTGGACGAGAAGACCCATGCTGCCCGCTTCGACCGTCATCTCCTGCAATCGACGCTCGAAAACCTCACCGTCGGCGTGCAGGTGGTCGATGGCGACCAGCGCCTGATCGCCTGGAATTCCGCCTATATGGACATTTTTCGCTATCCCTACGGCATGATACGCGTCGGCACGCCAGTCGCAGAGACCATTCGCTACAATGCCGAGACGGGATTTCTGGGACCTGGCGAAGCCGATGGCCTCGTCGCTGAGCGGCTGGGCCATATGCGCGAGGGACGGGCATCTGTACTGGAACGGCGCACCTCGGACGGCCGCGTAATCCGCATCGCCGGCAATCCCATGCCTGGCGGCGGCTATGTCACGGTCTTCTCCGACATCACTGAAGACCGTCGGCGCGAGGCGGAACTCGAGGAAATCAACGAGACGCTGGAACAGCGGGTGCGCGAGCGTACTGCCGAACTCGAAGCCGTCGCCGTGGACCGGGACAAGGCCCTGCGCGAGGCGGAGGGGGCCAACGCCTCCAAGACCCGATTTCTTGCCGCCGCCAGTCACGATCTGATGCAGCCGCTCAACGCCGCGCGGCTCTTTGTCGGCAGCCTGTCGGCGAGCGAGACGCTGTCGACCGAGGAGCGCCGCGCGCTCGCGGAAAAGGCCGACCGCGCCATCGACAGCGCCAACCAGCTGCTTACCGGCCTGCTCGACATTTCACGCCTCGATCATGGCGGTCGTGAGCCCCGCGTGAACCGGCTGCCACTTGGTCCGCTGCTGGAGGATCTCGTCGACGAGGCCGCGCCCATGGCCGAGGCAGCAGGCCTTTCGCTGCGACTCGTGCCGACCTCGCTGGCGGTCTTTGCCGATGCTGACTTCCTGCAGTCGATCCTGCGCAATTTCATCTCGAATGCGCGACGCTATACCCGAAAGGGCGGAATTGTCGTCGGTGCCCGGCGGCGCGGCGATGATGTGCGCGTCGAGATCTGGGACACCGGCCCCGGCGTGCCCAAGGACAAGCAGTCGGCGATCTTCGAGGAATTCCGCCGGCTCGACGATCTCGACAATTCCGGCGTGCGTGGCGCGGGACTTGGCCTTGCAGTGGCGAGCCGCATGGCTGCGCTTATGGGCGCGCAGATCGGTCTGCGCTCGAGGCCCGGTCGCGGCAGTGTGTTCTCCGTCGCCCTCCCGCGGGCCGCCATTCGTAGCGGAACCTCGCTCCGCCCGCCGGGTCCCACGAGCGATCGCAGCCATGGCGAACTGGCCGGCCTGCAGGTGCTCTGTGTCGACGACGAGATCAGCATTCTCGACGCCATGCAGGGCCTTGTCCGCCAATGGGGTGGTTCGGCACTGACCGCACAGACCGGCGCACAGGCTGTTGAGGCCAGCCGTGGCCAGCGGCTGGATGCGGTGATTGTCGATTACCAGCTCGCTGACGGAGAGACCGGTTTCGATGTCATCGACGCACTGGCACGCGTGCGGCCCACCATGCCGCCAGTCGGGATCGTCACAGCCAATCGCAGTGAAGCCGTTCGCAGTCGCGCCTCGGAGCGAGGCATTCGTCTCATCCACAAGCCGGTCACCGCTGACGCGCTGCACGATTTTCTCGCACAGTCCGGCAAGGCGGGTCGGCCGGCCGCCGCAGAGTAGCCCCTCCCCCTTGATAGCGCTGTCGGCATGCCGCTAAGGCTGTCCCCAGCGATCAGCAGAAGGGGCAGACCATGGCCAGGCAGACCGAAGCGACCGGGACCTCACCCTTCAGCATCGAAGGTGCACGCGAAGCGCTGCAAGAGGCCGCAGAACGCATCGCACTCGATCCCCAGACCAATTCCGTCTTCGCCGTGGCGCAGAAACTCTATCGCGGCCTGAAGGAAGGCACTGGAGGGACCGGCGACCTGATGGCGCTGGCGCGCCGAGTCCATCTCGATCTGGCGCTTGCGCGCTGTGAGCGGTTTCGTGAGCAGCACGGACTGAACGCCCCTTCCAAAGGCCCCGTCGCCCACTCCATCGCGGCCTTTGAAGCGCTCGCCGACAAGGGGTTCGACGCCTTTCGGGAAGCCGTGGAACGTCCGGCCGGCGGCATCGTCCTGACCGGCCATCCGACCTTTGCGTTGTCGCGGGAGCTGCGCATGGCAATGGCCACGCAGGCGACTGCGGCCGACCGGGACTCCGCAACCAAGCTGGAAGACGCCATTGCGCGGGAAAGTGCAGAATGGGGCGCGCAAATCTCGCTCGCCGGTGAGCATGACGAGGTGCAGCACGGCCTGGCCCACGCGCAGGAGGCGCTGTCGGCCCATGCCCGCCGCATCATCGAGACCGCACGCAAGGCCTTCCCGGACGACTGGCGCGCCCTGCGCCCTGCCCTTCCGACGCTTGCGAGCTGGGTCGGCTATGATCTCGACGGGCGCACCGACATCCACTGGTCGCAATCGGTGGCCTTCCGCCTCACCGAGAAGGCGCTACAGCTGGAACGATACCGCGATCGCCTCGCCGCGCTCATCCGTGATCATGGCGAGAAGGGTCTCATGGCGCTGCACGACCGGATCGCGAAGGCGCTCGACGGCACGAAGCGCCATGCAGAGGCCTTCGCCGCCGACCTGACCGATCCGGACAATCTGGTCCGGGCGGCGAACGCGCTCACAGCCGACGACGGGAGCCGTCTCACCGATATCTCGAAGATCACCGGACCACTTCGGACGCTCGCCAGGGACAAGGACACCTCTGATGAACTGGCTGCCGAACTCATCATCCTTGCGGCCAAAATGGACGCCCTGCAGCTCGGCACGGCGCGCATCCACCTGCGCCTCAACGCCGCCCAGCTGCGCACCGTCATCCGACGCGACCTCGGCCTTGAGACCGAGGACCGCCATCTCGGCCGCCTCGCCTTCCAGGAGCTTGCCCGTCTCGCACGCGAAACCGAAGTGCGCCCGGTGAATTTCGCCGACCTGCTTCAGGAACAGTCGACTGCGCGGCGCCAGTTCATGATGTGCGCCCAGATCCTGAAGCATATCGATGCGGGCTCGCCCATCCGCTTCCTGATTGCCGAGGCGGAGAACCCGGCCACGGTCATGGGTGCGCTGTTCATCGCCACGCAGTATGGTGTAGCGGACAAGCTCGACATCTCACCCCTCTTCGAGACGCCGAACGCGCTTGAGGGCGGTGCTCGCTTCATCTCGCGCCTGCTGGAAGCACCGGAATACCGCAAGTATCTAGAGCAGCGCGGCTATCTGTCGGTCCAGTTCGGCTTTTCCGATGCCGGGCGTTTCATCGGTCAGGTCTCCGCCGACATGGCGATCGAGCGGTTGCACAATCTGATCGGCAAGGCGCTGGCCGACGCGATGCCCGGCACAGGGCTTCTCCTGTTCAACACGCATGGCGAGAGCATGGGCCGCGGGGCCTGGCCCGGCAGCTTCACCGACCGCTACGACCATGTCCTGACGCCGTGGAGCCGGGCAAACTTCGCCCGTCGCGGCGTACCGGTGCGACATGAGGTGAGCGTCCAGGGCGGCGACGGCTTCCTGCATTTTGCGACGCCGGAACTGGCTGACGCAACCGTTGCTGCCTTTGCGGCGCATCACCTGCTTGCGGTGGACCCGTCCACCGCCCAGGACGATCCCTTCTATGGCGAGAACGCTTTCTCATGGGATTTCTACCGCGCACTGCGCAACTGGCACGAGACGCTGTTCGACGATCCGGACTATGGCCATTTGCTGGGCGAGTTCTCGTCCGGCTTCCTCGTCAGGGCGGGCTCCCGTCAGAAGCGGCGCTCCGGCGGACCGACGGGGCCGCGGGCGCTGCGCGCGATTTCACATAATGCCACGCTGCAACAGCTTGGCATTCCGGTGAACACGGCCGGTGGCATCGGCGCAGCCATCCAGAGTGAGACCGACCAGCTTGTCGCGCTGATCGAGGCCTCGCCCCGGCTGCGCCATCTCGTCCGCCTCGCACAGGCCGCCCGCAACCTGACCAGCGTCCCCGCCCTGCGCGCTTATGGGGAGGTTTACAAGCCGGGGCTCTGGGTGTCGCTGTCGCGCCGGGAGAGCGGCGAGCAGGCCGCGATCCTGCGTCGTGTCGCCTACTGCCTGGACGACTACCAGACCACCACGGCGATCTTGCGCATGGCCGACAAATTCTCGATCGAACTTGGAAAGTTTGATGCCGTCATGAGGCGGATCGAGGACACGCCGAGCGCGGCAGAACGCCATGAGAGCCGTCTCGCCCTTCACACGCTGCACGCAGTGCGCATCGCCGCCATGATGTTGGCCTTCTCGACCGTCGGGCGGCTGAGCGGTGTGTCGCCGCGCCACGACATGTCGGCGCGCGACATCATTTCCATGGTCACACTTCTCAACATCAGCGAGGCTGCGGCAACGCTGCGCGACATCTATCCTGCCGACGGGGCGCTGCAATCGGCCTATGAGCGGCTCAGCGAGCCCGGTCATGCTCACACCGATGGTGAGGCCCATGGCTATGACGCGATCCAGGCCGAGGTCATCGCACCGCTGGAAGAACTCGCGGCTGTGATGCACCAGGCGACGCTGGCGCTCTCCCAGGCCTATGCCGCGTGGGGCTGATCCTCGCGCACCCCCGTGACGCTGGCGTCCAATTCTTCTATAGGCCGGGAGAGACTCGCTTGCTTCACCCGCCGGGGGTCAGGTGCCGAATGATCCGGCCTGCTCCCCACGTTCACGCCTGAAGGATACTTTCATGACCGAGACACCGACCATCCTCACCGAGAAGGACGGCGCCGTCGGCATCATCACGCTCAATCGACCCGATGCGATGAATGCGTTCAATTCAAAGCTCATGATGGAGCTGGCTCACGCATTGCGCGGGATGGATGGCGACGAGGAGGTCGGCTGCATCATCATCACCGGCGCGGAGAAGTATTTCGCCGCTGGTGCCGACATCAAGGAGATGCAGGCCAAGACCTATATCGACGTCTACAGGGAGGATTTCATCACCGCGACCTGGGAAGAGGTGACGAAAATCCGCAAGCCGGTGATCGCTGCGGTCAGCGGCTATGCGCTTGGCGGCGGCTGCGAGCTGGCCATGATGTGCGACATCATCATCGCCGCCGACAATGCCAAGTTCGGCCAGCCGGAAATCACCATCGGTGTCTCGCCCGGCGCAGGCGGTACGCAACGCATGGCTCGCGCCATCGGGAAGTCCAAGACCATGGACATGGTCCTGACCGGCCGCATGATGGACGCCGAGGAGGCCGAGCGCTGCAACCTCGTTTCGAAGGTCGTGCCGGTCGGCGAACTCATGGACACGGCGAAGAAGATGGCCCGCAAGATTGCCGGCATGAGCCGTCCGTCGGTGATGATGACCAAGGAAATGGTGAACGTCGCCTATGAGACAACGCTCAGCCAGGGCGTGAAGTTCGAGCGGCGCCTGTTCCACTCCATGTTCGCGCTGGAAGACCAGTCCGAAGGCATGGAAGCCTTTGTGGAAAAGCGCTCGCCGCACTGGAAGAACCGCTGACGCGGGAAGACCGGGCGATTCAGCGCTGACGGGGTGTTGACGCCGAAACCCCGGCACCCTATACACCGCGCTCGCTTCCTGCGGGGAGCTCGAAGGAGTTATTCATGGCCAACACTCGCTCTGCGAAGAAAATGGTGCGCAAGATCGAACGGCGCACCGCAGTGAATACCGCGCGCCGTTCGCGTATGCGCAGCTTCATCCGCAAGGTTGAAGAAGCCATCGCTACAGGCGACAAGGCTGCCGCTCAGGAAGCCCTGCGCGCAGCCCAGCCGGAGATCATGCGCGCCGCCTCCAAGGGCGTACTGCACAAGAACACCTCATCGCGCAAGGTTTCCCGCCTCAGCGCCCGCGTGAAGGCGATGGGCTGAACCGGGCTTTCAGCCCCGCGACCTGAATGAAAGCCGCCCGGCAAGGCCAGGGCGGCTTTTTTCTGTCGTTTTTTGGGGGCTCTGGATCGGCCTTCAACCCATCGCTTTCCGAATGCAACCCAAGGGACGCCCCTCATTCTGGAAGGTCAAAAGATCAATCGGAGATTGATTTTGAGCAGCGCTGTTGCAGCTTTGCCGCACCTCGAAGCAGTACAAAAAGTACTCCGTACAGGCACTATAATATATGATCTGCCGTGAGAACGTGACAGCCGTTTTCGTCAAGCCAATAATGGCCGGGTTTGACCGAATTATCTCTCGGAAAAGCAGCTTTCAGAGAACAATTTCATATTGACCTTCACCGGCTTTTGTACAAGCCACCGATCGTCTGTGCGCGTACGCTCGCCGCAGCTAAAAGATTCTGCGATAAAATTTTTTCCTCATGTAATTCAGATGGTTACACACATTTTCGCGGGTTCATCTGAGGAAAACCCATCGCTCAAATCGGCTTGTCAAGACCGTTCGGGGTGAGTCTTGAAGCTTGCCTGAACCGAATGATGAGCTTAGGGTAAACAGATCGAAGGCTTCCTCGGTATTCATCCGCTGACTGATCGTTGTGTGTCGCTTTTCCTTGGCAAAAGCGGGCGGGTGCGATTGTGGCTTTCATCTGAGGTTTGTCGCTTAACTTGTCTTAGACCTGCAAACCAAAAAAGGGGAAAAAAAGGGGCATGGACGATTCAAACTCTCCCGAGGAACGGGCAGAACGCCTGGACGCTGACCAGAACCCGGACTCCGCACGCGCAGTCTGGGCAGCGGTGCGCACCAGTCTCAAGAAGAGCATCAAGGGGGTGGCCTACCACAAGTGGATCGACCGTCTGGACCTGATCGCCGAAGTCGATGGCGAAGTTCTGCTGGCGGCCATGGATGCGGTGCAGGCGCAGCGCATCGCCAGCGACTATATGAACGTCATCAAGGCAGCCTGGCTCGCCCATGACGGCAAGCGCCGCCGCGTGATCGTGAAGGCGCGCAGCGAGATCGAGCCCGGCATTCTCGAACTCGCCGAAAGCCGCGCGCCGGGCAATCGCCCGCGTCCGCAGGCCTTTCTCACCCGCATGGAAGGACGCGGCCGCAACACGCTTGGTGCACAGAACTCCCTGCGCAAGAACACGCTCGACACGCTCGTCATCGGCAAGGCCAACCATGTCATGGCCAGCATCGTCCGAAACATTGTCGAGGGGGGCGAGCCGCCCGCCGGCATCATCACGCTTTACGGCCTGCACGGCGTTGGCAAGAGCCACCACCTTCAGGCGCTGGCGCATGCTCTGGCCGCGCAGGGACGCGGGCATGAGGTGATCTACATCACCGCGCAGGAATTCCTGACGGCCTATCTTTCCGGCGTGAAGAGCAGGGACACAAGCAATCTTCGCGAACGCGTTCGCAAGGCCCGCTTCGTGCTCTTTGATGACCTGCACGTGATCTGCGGCAAGCGTGGAACCGAGCAGGAATTCTGGGAGACCTTGCGCGAGGTCACCGCCTGCAATGATGACGGTCCGGCAGGATTCGTCTTCGTCGCTGCCGACGCCCCGCCGAGCGAGATTGCAGGCCTTTCGGCCCGCATCCGGTCAGAACTTCAGGGCGGCATGCTGGTCGAGCTGGAAAAGCCGGACGCCGCCATGATGCGCGACATCGTGGCCCGCAAGACGGAGCTGATCCGTGCCCAGGACCCCGAATTCGTCCTGACCGAGAGCATGATCGACCGCATCGTCTATGCCGTGGACGACGGTCCGCGGATCCTCACGGGCATCCTCGTGAGCACCTACACTGAATCATCCTATGTGAACCGCCCCGTCACCGATGAGATCGTCGACCGGGCCATCCTGCGCCATGTCGGGAGAACTGCCGTGCCAACTGTCGAGGAGATCAAGCGTGCCGTGGCCGAAGTGACGGGTGTTTCGCGTTCGGTGATGGAGTCGAAGTCCCGCTTCGCTCCGCATTGCCAGGCCCGCCATCTCGCCTTCTATCTCGCCCGCGAGAAGACGTCGAAATCGCTGCCCCAGATCGGCAAGTTGGTGGGTGATCGCCACCACACAACCGTGATGCATGGACACAACAAGATCGCCGAAATTCTCGCCTCGACTGACCCGGAAAAGGCTGCCGAGCGTGAGGAGATGAAACGGCTCATCGACACCATTCTTGTCACGCTGAAGGATATCATTGCCGGGCGTCAGCGGCCGGCCGCCTGAGTTCGCCGCGGCGCAATCCTTGCCCTTGGGGCTTGACGTTTGCGCCGGTTTGACAACCCTATCGGCCCGTCTCTTCCGAAGGCGGGCCGATTCCGTCCCTGCAGGCAACGATGTGCAGGACAGGATCGACAGACTTGAAAGCGCTGCGGGTCCCGCAGCCATTAAGAGGCAATTCGCGAGTTCCCATGAAGATCACGATCGATCGCAACGACCTCCTGAAAGCGCTGACCCATGTCCAGAGCGTGGTGGAGAAACGCACCACGATTCCGATCCTGTCCAATGTCCTGATGACGGCGGAAAGCGGCCAGCTGAAACTCACCGCCACCGATCTCGACATCGAAGCCTCCGATGCGGCTGCCGCCATGATCGAGCAGGACGGCGCGATCACGGCACCCGCCCACACGCTTTTCGATGTTGTGCGCAAGCTGCCCGACGGATCGAGCGTTCGGCTGGCAACCGATCCGGAGCGCTCCCTGATCGTGATCGAGGCCGGCCGCTCGCATTTCGAGCTTCACACGCTTCCCGCGAGCGATTTCCAGCCCATGGGCAAGGATGATGCCGCCACGCGCTTCGACATCGCGACCAGCGACCTGAAGCGCCTGGTCGACAAGACCCGCTTCGCCATCTCAACCGAGGAAACCCGCTACTATCTGAACGGGGTCTATTTGCATGTAGCCGATGGCGAAGAGGGCAAGGTGCTGCGCACGGTCGCCACCGACGGCCACCGGCTCGCACTGGCTGAGATTCCAGCACCCAAGGGGTCGGAGGGCCTCGACGGTGTCATCGTGCCGCGCAAGGCGGTTGCGGAGATGCGCCGCCTGATCGACAGCGGCGAGGACAAGGTCACCATCGAGGCCTCAGACGCCAAGATCACCTTCAGGGTCGGTCAGGCGGTCCTCACCTCCAAGCTGATCGACGGTTCCTTCCCCGATTATGGCCGCGTCATCCCGAAATCGAATGACCGCATCCTGACGGTGGACAACAAGGTGTTCGAACAGGCGGTGGATCGTGTGGCGACGGTTTCGGGAGAACGCTCGCGGTCGGTGAAGATGACGCTCGCCGAGGATCAGGTGAAGCTCTCGGTCAACCATTCCGAGACCGGTGCCGGCGAGGAGGAAGTCGAAGCGCAGTACGGTGCAGAAGGCCTCGAGATTGGCTTCAATGCGCGCTACCTGCTCGACATAGCCGGGCAGATCGAGGACGCGAATGCTGTCTTCGAGTTCAAGGACGGCGCAAGCCCCGCCCTGGTTCGCGATCCCAAGGACCCGTCGGCGCGTTACGTGCTCATGCCGCTCAGGGTTTGAAGCGTTTCAAGGTGAAGTGGGAACCGGTTCGCCGTCCGGGACGCGTGAAAACAGAGATCTGTAGCGGCGCGATGCGTCCATTTGGCTGAGCGCCACTACAGGGTGTCTGGACCGGCCTCAGCGCGGTGCGCGCTTGGCGAGGATGCGCTGCAGCGTGCGCCGGTGCATGCCGAGCCTGCGGGCGGTTTCCGAGACATTGTGATCGCAGAGCTCATAAACCCGTTGGATATGCTCCCAGCGCACCCGGTCGGCACTCATCGGATTCTCCGGCGGTTCGGGCAGCTCGTCGCGCTGAGCGGTCAGCGCCTTCATGATGTCGTCAATATCGGCGGGCTTGGCGAGATAATCGACCGCGCCGGCCTTCACCGCTGCCACCGCCGTCGCGAGCGCTCCATAGCCGGTAAGGATGACGGCCCGCGTGTCCTCGCGTGTTTCCTGCAGCACTTCGAGCACTTCCAGTCCGGACCCGTCTTCCAGCCGCAGGTCGAGCACCGCGAAGGCAGGCGGGTTCAGCCGCGCAATGTCCTTTGCCTCAGACACGCTCGTCACCGCAGAGACGGCAAAGCCGCGCTGGGTCAGGGCCCGCGCCATGCGCTGGCAGAAGGGCGCGTCATCATCGAGCACCATCAGCGTGCGATCTTCGAAGCGTTCCAGCGAGGGATGTAGCGAGACGGCGGTTTCCATGACGATCACTTTCAAGCTCTGTGACCGACACAATAGAGCCATTCCCGGTTGAGAAAAGCTTTCCGAAACAATCTGCCGCAGTGACAGACCTGTTTGGTCCCCCTTGGCAGGGCTACGCGCCCTCAGCCGCCGATCCCTTCAGTGATCTCCAGGCGGTCGCGTTTCCAGACACACTGCACCACCGCGCCGGTGTTCGGCGGCGTCGCGTTTCGTGTCGAGACCCGCCCCCCGGTGCGCTCCACCAGCGTCTTGGCGATGAAGAAGCCGAGCCCCATATCGCCGCCGCCCCGCGCCGTGGGACCGCGTTCAGAGATGTAGGGTTCCCCCAGCTTCGGCAGGACCGAGGCCGAAAAGCCCGGCCCGTCATCGCGCACCGTGATGGCAATCTGGTCTTCGGTCCAGCTGGCAATGACGCGTACGCTTGTGTCGGCAAAGCTCGCAGCGTTCTCCACAAAGGCTGACAGGGCGTGCAGGATTTCCGGCGAGCGCCGGATGGTCGGCGGTGCGCCGGCGCCCTCCCCGCCGGGTTCGAGCGCGATGCTGAAGGAGACTTCACGTGTCTTGTAGGGCGCGGTCGCTTCCTGCAGCAGCGCCTGCAGCGGCAGGCGGGCGTGAACGATGTCGACAGCCTCGCGCTCCTGGGCGAGCTTGCGCAAGATGTTGCGGCAGCGCTCCGATTCCGAGCGCAGCAGTTCGGCGTCTTCCTTGAGGGGGCTGTCATCGGGCAGCCCCGCGCGCATCTCGCTCGCAACAAGGTGAATGGTGGCAAGCGGCGTGCCGAGTTCATGCGCCGTCATGGCTGAAAGCGCGCCGAGCGCCGAAAGCCTCTGTTCGCGCGCCATCACCACTTCTGCCGCGTCGAGCGCCTGGATCAGGCGCGCCTCGTCCTGGCTCACCCGCCAGCCGGAAATGCCGAAAAAAGCGAGGCCGACGAACAGGGCCGCAAAATTCCCCGCCTGCAGGAGCTCCGGCAGCGGCGTGATCACGCCGTCACGCGCGGGCAAGGACAGCGCAAAACGTGACATGGCGGCCGCCAGCAGCACTGCCAGCAGCCCCAGGCCGGCCGCATAAGTTGGCTTCAGCGTGACCGCCGCCACCGTCACCGGGGCGATCAGGAGGAAGAGGAAGGGGTTGGAGAGCCCTCCTGTCAGCGCGATCATGGCGGCCAGTTGCAAGAGGTCAAAGGCGAGTTGCGCGCCCGCCTGCGCCGTGGAGGTCAGATGCTGCTGCGGATAAGTCAGCATCAGGAAGACATTGAGCCAGGCCGATGCCGAAATCACCGCAAGGCAGAGCCCGAGCGGGACTTCGAAGCCGAGCAGGAGGCTGACCGCGAGCACCGCCGCAGTCTGGCCCGCCACGGCAAACCATCTGAGCGCGATGAAGGTGCGCAGACGCGTGCGACCAACGGCAGCGGTGATGCTGGCAAGTCCTTCGGGTGCAAGATCGAACAGGGTCGCGGCACCCGGCCGGTTGTCTTCGCTGCTGGCGCCCGTATTCATGCGCTTGCCTCCTCTTGGGTGTTTGCCAGAACCATCTATGCGGCGTTGGCGCGCAGTGACACCCTTCCCGCTTCAAGCTGGCAGCGGGAATGATTATAGAGCCTTCATGAAGTCATTCATCCAGAGTCTGATCGTCGCCGGTGCGCTGCTATCGCCGGTTCTGCTCGTCGCCTGCGGCGGGTCGGAAGAGGCTGTGCCCGAGACGCTTTCCAATAGCTGCACAACGCGCACCTATTCCGAAATCGGTGGCCCGATATCGCTCATCAACCAGGACGGCGAACGCGTCACCGAAGCCGATTTCAGGGGCGCGCCGACACTGGTCTATTTCGGCTTCACCTACTGTCCCGATGTCTGCCCCATGTCGCTCGTCACCATCGACCGCGCGCTGGACCTGATGCCAGATGGCGTCGGCGAGGATTTGCAGACTGTTCTCATCTCGATCGACCCGGAACGTGACACGCCGGAAGCAATGAAATCCTATGTCGCCTCCGACGCCTTTCCCGAGGGCCTGCAGGGCCTGACCGGATCGGCCGGGGAGATCGATGCCGCTGCCAAGGCATTCCGAGCGGGCTATTCGCGCGTCGATGATCCGGGCAGCACGGCAGGCTACACCATGGACCACACCTCCATCATCTATCTGATGGACGGCGACTGGAGCCTGAAGACCTTCTTCACGCATGAGGACACAGCCGAGAGCATGGCCGCATGCCTAGAATATCACCTTAAAGACTAACTCGCTTTCGCCGCCAAATCGCTCCATTCTCGAGCGAAGCCTGTTGACACGCCAAGCCTCTGGCGGGTCTCTTGCATTGCAATGTTGCGCCGCAAGGTATATTGTGCAGCGCAACAGAGCCCGCGGAGTTTGCGTATGCTTTATAGTGTCGTCGAATATGGTCGAGCCAGCATGTGGCCCCTGAGACTGGGGGCGCGGGGACTGAAGGCGGCCATCGACCTGCCCCACCACGCCTTCGAGAAGACTGAAATGGGCAAGTCGGCGGTGGCCTGGGCAACGCTCATGGAAAGCGTGACCCGCTATTACGGCAAGCCGGACTGGGACATCGAGAACACGGTGATCAATGGGGTGGAAATTGCCGTGCGCCCAATGCCCGTCTGGTCCAGCCCTTGGGCGCGCCTTGTGCATTTCCAGCGCGATCCGAGCGAAATGCGCGACATGGGTCGCAAGCCCGGCGAGGATCCCCGCCTCCTGATTGTCGCGCCCTTGTCAGGCCACTTCGCGACATTGCTGCGCGGCACGGTCGAAGCCTTCCTGCCCGATTATGAGGTGTTCATCACAGACTGGGTCGATGCCCGCATGGTGCCGGTCTGGCAGGGCCGTTTCGATCTCGACTCCTATATCGACCATGTCCGGCGCATGCTCGAGGTGATTGGCGGCGGGGCGAATGTGCTCGCGGTCTGCCAGCCGGGGCCGCCGGTGCTCGCGGCCATCGCCTTGATGTCGGAAGACAATGACCCCGCCTTGCCCGCGACCATGACCTATATGGGATCGCCCATCGATGCGCGACGGTCCCCGACCGTTCCCAATGAACTGGCCGAGGAGCGCCCGTTTGAATGGTTCGAGGAGAACATGATCCACACCGTGCCCTGGATGTATCCGGGCGCGATGCGGCGCGTCTATCCGGGCTTTGTGCAGCTTGCGAGCTTCATGAACATGAACTGGGCGCGCCATGTCGATGCCCATTGGGGATTCTTCAACCATCTGGTCGATGGCGACGGAGACAGCGCAGACAAACACCGCCGCTTCTATGACGAATACCTTTCGGTGCTCGACCTGACAGCGGAGTTCTACCTCCAGACCATCAAGAAGGTCTTCCAGGAGCACCATCTCGCCCGCGGGGTTTTCCGGCGCCGTGGACGTCTTGTGCGCCCCGAAGCGATCACCAGGGTCGCGCTGATGACGGTGGAGGGCGAGAAGGACGATATTTCCGGCATCGGTCAGACCCAGGCTGCCCATGAACTCTGCACCGGTCTGCCGGACCATATGCAGGCTGACTATGTCCAGCCGGGCGTCGGACATTATGGCGTCTTCAACGGTCGCCGGTTTGAGTCCGAAATCGTGCCGCGCATCAACCAGTTCGCCGATCGATTCCGAGCGCTGGACGACAAGGCCAAGGGTGAGAAGTCGCCTCTGCTGCGCGTGGTCTGAGGCAGGCCGGGCGGTCGTATCGCTGAACCCTTGCCGCCGCTACTGTCTGGGGTCTGCCGGGCGAACGCCGGGGCCCAAGGCCAGAGGCCCCGGCTTTCTCCGCGGAGGCACTTGAGCTCAGTAGCCGTACCCTCGAACATGAAAACGCCCGCCACCTGCGTGACGGGCGTTCTCTTTTTCTGAGGGCCGAAGCCTTACTCCGCGGTCGCCGACAGGCCGAGCGCCTTCTTGGTGATCTCTTCCGGCGAGGTGAAGGTGTCCGCGTTGATCGGATCCTCCGGTTTCATCTTGATGGTCAGCGTGCCCGGCTCGGTCAGGAACTCAGCAATGGCACCAGCAACCTCGGTCGCGATTTCCGGATCGACGCCCGACTGGGCTGCCATCATGGGCGCCATGGAGGTCATTGCGACCGCCTGGTTGCGCAGGCTCTGCGGGTCTTCGCCGGACTGGGTCGCTGCGAGGTTGAACAGGCGATCAACAATGGAGGCGTCATTCAGCGTCATCTCGACATCGTAGAGCGTGAGTTGCGAGAAGGCCTGCATCATGGCTTCCGGATCGTTCTGCATCGCATCCATGTCCATGGTGGCGATTGCCTGGCCATAGGATTTGAGGCCGCCGAACTTGCCGGTGAAGTTCAGGTCGAACCCATCCTTCAGTGAAAGGCGGTTCGACTTGATCTCCGAGGTGTCGTTCTCCGGATCGAATACGGTCAGGCTCTCACCCGAAATCTCGATCTCCTCATACTGGAGCATGGCGAGCGCACCGGCGAGTTCGGCACCCATGTCGCCGGCTTCCGGATCGGCCTTCAGCGTGGCGGTGTAGGGGAAGGTCTCGTAGCGGGTGACCTTGCCGTCATTGTTGCGATCGACCACGGCGTCAAGCTTCGGCATGACGAAGCTCACACCTTCGCCATCAAAGGAAATATCGGACATGGTCAGGCCGTTGAAGCCCGGATCGGTCGGGTCGCCATAGGCAGCCTGCATGACGGCCTCCATCATGGCCTCCTCGTCGCCGCCGGACTGCGCAGCCTGGATCATCGTGTCGATGATGGTCTTGTCGGCACCGTCAATCGCGAAGTTGCCGATGGCGAACTTCATGCGCATGTCGTCATAGGAATCGTAGATGTCCATGTCGATGCCGGAAAGCTGGAACAGCTCCACGCGCTCGCCGGAGAAGCCCAGCACGTTGACGTCTCCGAAATCGATGGAAACATCCTCGTCGCCTTCGTTCAGTTCGAAGTTCAGGCCATTCAGCGTGAAGGCATCGAAGGAGATCTTGTCAAAGGCCGGAAACTCGCCCGGCTCGCCATCGGCACCGCCGAGGCTCGCCACGAAGGCCGCCAGTTCCGGCGACGGGTTGATCAGCTCGATGGATGCGATTTCGAGCGAGCCATCCTCACGGTCGTCTTCCGGCGGAACGAGCTTGATGTCGCTCACCGTCATGCGGGCGAAATTCGCGCCCGAATCGGACATGTCGAGGCCTTCGAACTCGACCTTGCCCATGTCGATGGAGGCGTCATCTTCACCCGGAATGGCCCAGGACACATCCTCGAACATGGCGGCTGCGCCGTCCACATCGGACGAACCGAAGCTCAGCATGCCGCTCTCGGAGTTGTCGAAGGCCATTGCGGCGAGTGCATCAGCCGCCTTGGAGGCATCGCCCTCGCGCAGGTCGATTTTCTTCATCTCGGCTTCAGCATTGCGCGCGATGTCGGACGCTTTACGTTCGGCGCGGGTTTCGCCATCATCGGCTCTCTCGCCACAGGCGACCAGGAGCGTGGCGGCAGCCACACCGAGCAGCCAGGATTTGCGAACGGATTTCATCATTATCAGTCTCCCCATGGATCAGGAGGCCCTTCCTGGACCACCCTGCGGACAAGTTGGTCTATATCATGAAAAACGATAAGAACCATAGCTTTGTTGTGCAAGACAGCACGGGACGCGACATTCGTGTCCGAATTAGGGTCAACCCCCGCTCGCGCCGCCTGATCCTCAAGGTGGACGAGCGTGAGCGCGAGGGAATTCTGGTGGTGCCAAGGGACTCAGATCGCCGGGCGGGCATCAGTTTTGCCGCCGAACGGGCCGACTGGTTCAGTGCGCGCCTCGCCAGCATGCCGGAGCCGATTCCCTTCCGGCCGGACGCGGTGATTCAGCTGAGAGGTTCGAGCGTGACACTGTGCGATCAGGGGAGCGGACGGCGAACGGAACTGGTGGAGGCCGGCACGTCGCTGATCCTGCGGTCGCCCGGTGCGGCGGCAACCTTTTCAGACCGCGTATCCCGTTTCCTGAAGGCCGAGGCGCGCCGCGACCTGGAGAATTCGGTCGCCGTGCATTGCGACCGTCTCGGCGTGGAAGCGAGGCGCGTGACCATAAAGGATACCCGCTCGCGCTGGGGGTCCTGTACCTCCGATGGCCGGCTCGCCTTCTCCTGGCGGCTCATTCTCGCGCCGGTTCCCGTGCTTGACTATGTGGCCGCCCATGAATGCGCCCATCTGATCGAGATGAACCATTCAGAACGTTTCTGGGCGCTGGTTCGGCGCACCTATGGCGATCATGCCCCGGCCCGGCGCTGGCTCAAGCGCAATGGTGCCGGGCTTCACGCCTTTGGCGTTGCGGGTGTCTCCGAAACGACCTCGGAGACCGCTTCCGGGCGGGTGCCGGCAGCTTCCTTCTGATCGCCATTGGTCTTCACCGCCGGTCCGAAGCCGATCATGATCGTGCCATCGCCGCCACGAGGCTCGCGGTGCGGGCCGAGGAACACAAGTTCCCCCGTCGGGCGCACTTCGGCGATGAAGTCGGCATCGGGGCGTTCGTTCTTCAGATGCTGGAGTGTGTACTTTTCCGTCAGCTTGGTCTGCGAGAAGGTCCAGCCGCGATAAAGATCGCGGATCAGCGCGTCATATCCGCGTCCGCGTCGGATCAGCGTGCGCCCGCGCGCACCGGATCCGATGCCGCGCGGATTGTCGTCTTCCTCGCCTTCGGAGCCGTCCTGCGTCGAGAGCTGGAACACCTTGTGACGGCCGAGCTCCGGCGCAAAATGGCTGGAGACAAGCGCATTGTAGGGCTCGTTCGCCGACAGGGCGAGAGCAGTCTCGAAACGCGTGTGGTCGAGGCGCACCTCGGCGTCCTCCGACAGCACCTCGCCGAAAAAGGTCTCGAGCCCCGCCTCACGCGCCGGGCGCAGGCGACGCCAGTTCGCATCGGCCATGACAATGCCGAGACCGGCCTTGTTCAGCGCCCGTGCGAGCGCGGTGCTCCAGGGATTGACCCCGACAATCAGCACGCCCGGCTTGTCCAGCTTCTTCGAGAGGCCGAGCTTGCGCGCGACCCAGCCGATGGAGAAGCCGTGCAGGACGACGGTCGCAAACACCATGGCGAAGGCGAGCGGCACGATCTGGTCGGCACCGGGGAACATTTCGCTCGCCACGAAGACAGGGTTCTCCGGCGTCGGCACGAAGGCAGCGCGCTGTTCGGCCGCTGCATCGGCATTGAGCTGCATCAGGCGTTCGGCGAAGAAGCCCGAAACGGCCACGGCGACGATACCGCGCGGCGCAATCCAGCCGAGCAGCGTTGCCTCCTGCCGGGTGACGGTGCCGAGCGTGGAAATGCCGACCGAAAGCGGGCGCACGACAAACAGCATGACCACGAGGAAGGCGAAGGTCTGCCAGTTCACGGCGGCGGCAATGGTTTCAGGCGTCAGATTCGCCGTCAGGATCACGAACACGCCCGAGATCAGCAGGACCGCGATGTTTTCCTTGAAACGGCGCATCTCGTTGTAGCCGGCGAGCTTGGAGTTTGCGAGCGTCATGCCGTAGGCGGTCACCGCAACCAGGCCCATTTCCTTCTCGATCATGTCAGCAAGCGCGAAGACCAGAATGACGGACGCGAAAATGATCGGCGCCTTGAGGTATTCGGGGGTCCAGCCTTTGCGGAAGGCATGGGCGATCCCGTATCCCATCGCAATGCCCATCAAGGCACCAACTGTGGCGGCGAAAAGGATCCAGCCGGCTGTGGTGAGGAGATTCTCGCCTTCTAAGATCACGCGAACCGCCTCGAAGGCCGCCACGGCAAAGAGCGCGCCAACCGGGTCATTCACGATGCCTTCCCAGCGCAGGGCCGATCCGGTCTTCCCGCCAAGCTTGGACTGGCGCAGAAGCGGCATGATCACTGTCGGCCCGGTCACCACAAGCACCCCGGCAAAAACCGCCGAGGAGGCCCAGTCCAGCCCACCCACGAAGTGACAGGCAAGCGCGCCGAGAAGCCAGGCGAGTGGCGCACCGGCAAAGACGAGCCGTCCGACCACCGGTCCGGCCTCGCGCAAGTCCCGCCATTTCAGGACGAGCCCGCCCTCGAACAGGATCACCGCCACCGAGAGCGAGATGATGGGTGACAGAAGGTCGCCGAATTCGTGCTTCGGGTCGAGCAACGGGTCGCCAAAGACCAGGGCCCAGACCGGGCCGACAAGCAGGCCGGCCAGCGCCATCAGCACGATGGCCGGTGCCTTCAGCCGCCAGGCGAGCCATTGTGCGCCGAGGCCAAGCGCGCCGATCAGCGCGACGGAAAGGATCAGGGTGTCATTATGCATGCCGTCGCTCCAAAGCGCTCGCGGCGCAACCGTCAGAACGGATCAGATGACCCGTATCCGACGGCTGGCCAGTCTAGACGCTGGCCGTTATTTCGTCATCGGAGAAGTCAAAGCCAATTTCGCGATGGCTGTACTCGCCGTGTCTGTAGAGCTCGATGCCTTCGCGGAAGAATTCGACCACATGGTCATAGATCAGCTGGTAGAAGGGCTCAGCTGGGCTCTCGCTGAGCGGCAGCGTGAAAACATGCTCCTCGCCGCCCTGAATGTGGACTCGGAACGTGTCACCGGTCTTGCTGGCAATCAGCGCAAGGCGCATCCAGTCAGTTCCCCGGGTCACACGGATGGCCAGACCGAAGGCGATCGGCCCGAGCGGTCGGAAGCCCCGCGGTGGCACGGAGAAGACCTCGTCGCCATAATTCTTCGGCTGGAACGGTCCTGCCGGCGGGACCAGCCGCACGCAGGTGCCATCACCGGCGCTCAGCCAGGCGCAGAAGCCCTCCCGCAATTCCTCAGCAAGCTTGCGGATTCGGGCATAGTTTTCGTCCACGAGGGCCTGATGGGCCTCGACCGTGGCGATGAGTTCGTCAAATCGGCTCATTTTCCTGCCCCTCTTCTGGCGCGTCGCCTCAGCGTGAACGCCCCTGTGCTTGCAAGGTTCACGCCTTTCCCGGCCGACCCCGCACCGCTAAATGGTCCGACGGCAGGTTTTCTGCAACCGCCAGGCACCGTCGGCAGGCTCACCGAACCGCTCGAACGCCGGGCGCTGCGGCCGGAAAAGCGATCACATCACCGCTGCTCAGCGTCTCCAGATCGGTTGGCAGCAGGCTGAAGCCGGTCTCGATCGCCGCTCGGACAGCCTGTCCGCCGAGCCAGACCGAGAACGCTTCAGAGACCGCCGCCAGGGCGCGGGCATCCTCCTCGACAATCTGGCCGAAACGCGCCGCGAGAGGGCCGACAATGCCATAGGCCAGGAACACGCCGAGAAAGGTGCCGACAAGGGCCGAGGCGATCATGCCGCCGATCACGGCGGTCGACTGATCCACGGCGGCAAGCGACTTGATCACACCAAGCACGGCAGCGACGATGCCGAGCGCCGGAAGCGCATCCGCCAACCGCTCCAACGCCACGACGGCGCGCGAGCGGTCTGCCATGACCTGTTCGATCCGCCGACCCGACAGGGCCTCGGCGTCGCCCGTCGTCATCGGCCCGAGTCCCGTGCGGCGGAAAAGCTCACAGACCAGCGCGCCGGTGTCGGTGTCTTTGCGCAGTTCCGGCACGCGGGCGAAGAGCTCCGAGCGCTCAGGGGCCTCGATGTCGGCCTCGATGGCGCGCACGCCGCCGCGACGGGCCTCGGTCATCAGTGTCGCAAGAAGGCTGGCCAGCCGACCACTCGCCTGCCGGGTCCAGACCGGGCCACGGACAACCCGGATGGGGGCCGCCAGCGCCGCCAGGGCCACATCGCGCGCATTCGCGATCAGAAGCGTGCCAAGACCCGCGCCTGCAATCATGGCGAACTCCGCCGGTCCGGCGCGCATGAGCACGTCCGCCGAGCCGCCAGCCAGGAGGAAGCCACCAAAAACCATGACAAGGACCAGAAACAGGCCCGCGAGCTGGAACATCTTTCCGTCTCCCTTGCAGAAGGAATAGATCCAGCGTCTGAAGATTACCTTTCCGGGCCTTGTACGGGCCACAATTTCGTCACAGTGGCTCATCGTGTCCAATCCCGACTGCAGCCAGCAAGCATTTCCCTGTTTTCCAAGTTTGAAAGCCCCGGCGGGCTCTGGTACACAGTGGCCGTCAAGCCACACTGGGAGAGACGACATGCAGAAGGTCGCCATGGTGATTGCCGCCGGTCTCGGAATTTCGGCGATTGCCAGCGCTGAGGCAATGAGTTGTGACGCGCCGCAGGTGCCGAACCTGACGGTCGACGGAGCGGCGCTGTCAGTCGAGGCTTATGAAGCGCTGACTGAGCAGATGGCGCGCTATGATGACGCGCGCGCGGACTATGTGAATTGCCTCAATGCTGTCGTGCTGCAGGAAGTCGAGGCGACGCCGGAAGAAATCGATCGCGCGCGCCTGCAGCGATCACAATTGTTCGTGAAAGATCCTGCGACGGGCAAATACTCTGATCCAGTGGCCGATCAATATTTCGAACTCACGCAAGCGTTCATGGATGGCCAGCAGGCGCGGGCTGCTGATGCTGCGCAGGCTGAAACCAGAAAATCCGAAGCAAAGCTTGATTCGAAGATAATGGAAGCAAATTCACAATGAGCGGGCCAAGCGGCCAAATTGAAGTGTAAAGTCCTGTTAAGCGTTCACCTTTAGGTTAATGCTGAACGACATGGGAGCCACGAAATGAAACTGTTTCTCTCCGCCATGGCCTTGGCTGTTGCCCTTCCGGCAAGTGCCCAGCAATTCGCCTCTGCTGGCGATTACCGCACTTGCAGCCCGGCCCAGACCAATGCGGGCCTCGAAGCGGTCCGACAGGCCTGCGGCACGCTGACCAAGCCGGTCATCAGCGCACAGTTTGGTTCCTATGACGAGCTTCAGGCCGCGCTTGCACAACGCACCACTTTCCGTCAGCAGGTCGATGACTATGGCGACTGCGTGACCGAGTTCATCAATTCCTTCCGGCGCCCTGGTGCCGATGCGAACTCCACCAAGCCGGACGAGGCCGCCTGCGCCCATGCCTGGGCACAGGACGCCGTCACCCAGACAGTGATGGAAGTCGGCCGCGCCTGCATCGACTATGCCGACCGTTCGATGATGAGTTCTGACCTCGTCACCTATGACGGTGCCTGCTACCCCGATTTCGGCTCCGACCGCGGCTGAGTGAACCCGCAAGACGTCTGGAACCGCGGCGCCTTCCCGGGGCCGCGGTTTTTTCGTGCGCGTTCCAACTCGATTGCCAATCGGCAACAGTCGTGAAACCCTCCATTTCCAGTAAACGAATTGGAGGGGACACCATGCAGAAGCGCGCCATCAATCCAACCGAATGGCTCCGGCATTTCCAGCTGAGCCATGCCATCGAAGTCACCGGCGGCGAGCGCGTGCTTTACCTGTCCGGCCAGACCTCGACCGACGCTGACGGCACGACGCTGCACAAGGGTGACATCGTCGCCCAGTTCGCCAAGGCCTGGGACAACCTGAAGGACGCGCTGGCCGCAGCCGACATGGCCCCGTCCAACATTGTCCGGCTGAACCTCTACACCACCGATGTGGCGACCTTCATGGAAAAGGCGGAAGAGATCGTCCCCATCTGGGCGGCGGAAGGCATTCAGCCTGCCGCCACATTACTGGGCATAACCGGACTGTTCGACCCTGACCTCATGGTTGAGATCGAGGCGACGGCGGTCGCCTGAATCTCGCCTCAGGCCATTGCAGCGGCCGGAACTTCAGCGGCAACGGGTGCCCAGATGTCTGCCGGCGTCACACCGCGCAGATAACCGTCGATATGGGCGATCAGGGCAAAGAGCACCTGGCAATAGACGCTCGGATTGTCATAACTCTCGCCATCGAAACGGTGCGGGGCATAGCCGCCTCCGCAGACACGGAACACCGGGCAGTCCTTGCAGATCTGGCAGGCCTCGGGGGCGGCACCCTTTGTCTTCGCCAGGTATTCGTCGAGCGTGTGATCGACGAGGCTCATGCCGGTGGTAACCTCGCCCTCGCCATTGATCCGCATCACGTCGAGATGCTGGTACGAGCCGTCACTTTCCACCACCAGCATGCCCCAGAGCTCGCCGCCAAAGGCATCGAGCCCGCTATGCAGGCCGAACAGGCCTTTCATGATGTGGGTGAAGAAGCGTAGCTTGAATCCCGGATCGCCGATTTCGATCCAGGCATCGAACGCCTCGATCAGATATTCGCGCACCTGCTCCATCGAAAATTCAGGCAGATGGGACGGAAGAGCATGGTGGCTGGCATCAGGGAGCAAGAGGTCGAAATCCTGCACCCCGAGGTCGCGGAAATAGTGCACGATCTCGCGCGCCGAACTCGACGGATCGATCACCGCGAGCACGCCACCATAATAGGGTGAACGGCGCGCCTGTGAGAGCCGGATCGCATCCTCCACCTTCTGGTGACTGGAACGGCCCATGTGGTCGAGGCGAAAACGGTCGCTGACAGCAGCCGGACCGTCGCAGGAAATCGACCAGGAAACGCCATAGGTCTCGAATAGATCAAGCCACGCTTCATCGAGCATCAACCCGTTGGTCTGGATGCACAGACCGGCCCGTTCGCCGAGTTCAGCGCGGACTTTGTAGAGCAGAGCCTCAAAATCCGTCCGGCCGATGAGGAGTGGCTCGCCGCCATGGAATTCCAGGGTAACGATCCGCTCCTCGTTGGTGGCCAGATAGTCGGCACAACGCTCCACCAGAAGATCCTGCAATTCGGTGCTGAGCAGGGCGGGGCGAGATCGCCAGCTCTGATCGGCACCGTGATACATGTAGCAGTAACTGCAATCGAGATTGCAGCGTTCGACGATCTTCACGATGATCTGGGCGTTGTCCGACATGATGACCTCCCTCAGATGTCGCCAGAACCGGTTATGATGGTCCGGGAGTGGCTGACATTCTTGTGGTCGGCGGTCTTGGAGAAGGTCCGCGAATGGCCGCCACCGAACCGAATGTGGAAATTGTCCGGCTCCATACCGAGTTCGATGCCCCGCTTGGCTTCCTGAGCCAGCGTCTGGGCAATGGCGTCGCTGATCTTCTTGATGTTTTCCGGCGTCAGAGCATCCGGCTCGATTCGCGAGGAAACGAGAAAGGCCTGTGGGCGCCCGACAGAGCAACCCTTGTCACCCTTATCACCTTTGCCTTGAGCGTTCGCGATGCCGGTCGTGGCGGCCACGCCAGCACCTACCGCGATGCCGACGGTGGTCTTCAGAAAGCGACGGTGGGTTGGGGCACGGTTTCTTGAGACAGTTCATAGCGCTAATTTTCCATCGAAGGAGAATGGACCATGGACGACAGTAACAGCTCGACATCTG
>Ga0081520_100192_pt1 | contig 41061 bp, 42 predicted proteins | sample HotLakmasection1_FD_70988 | JGI IMG/M metagenome (GOLD analysis project Ga0081520, IMG submission 70988) | Hypersaline microbial mat communities from Hot Lake, Washington, USA - Section #1 (SPADES assembly) (version 2) | ecosystem: Environmental > Aquatic > Non-marine Saline and Alkaline >... | reverse complement strand
TAGTCTCTGTCATCTTTCCTGCCTCTGCTTGTCATGCGGGCCTCAAAGCCCCTGTATCCGTTCAGGCCGATGGGAAAGACGAGGGCGATCAATCTTTAGCTCGGAGCGTCAAACCTCCTGCGTCATAACGATCCATCCCTCGCCGCCGGTCCGGGAGCGCGAACTCCCCCCGGCGGTGCCAATCTTTCCCAATCAGCAGGAAAAGTCATAAGACAAGCGTTTCCAGGCGAAGTGGGAACCGGTTCGCCGCCGGAAACGTGTAAAAACAATGATCTACTGTGGCGCGATGAGTTCATTCGGCTGAGCGCCGCCATAGGCCTAACAGATCAGCTTTGGCCAAAAGGGCCAGCGAAACCCCCGTCGCCTTCTCAGGCGGCGGGGGTTTTCTGTTGCGATGCAGGCTTGTCGAACACCCCGAGCCGGCGGAATCCGATGCCAAGCGGGATGAGCGCGATGAGGCCGACCATGAAGGACAGGATGAAGGCGGCGCCAGGCAGATGGACCGGCGATGCGCCACCGGTGAAGAAATAGAAGACCTGCGTCATCACTACGACAGACAGGATCTGCGTCAGCGAATTCAGGCTGGCAATCGCGCCCTGAAGCTCGCCCTGCGCATCGCGGGCGACTTCCGCCGACATGATGGATTGCAGGCTCGGATTGGTGAAACCGGCGAGCGAGCCGAGCGGGATGATCATGTAAACCATCCAGGGCAGGGCCGCGAAACTGTAGGCGAGCAAGGCCGTCAGCCCAAAGCCGATACCGACCAGCGCCGCCCGTGGCGCGCCGATCCGCTTGATCAGCGGGCCGACCAGCGCGCCCTGCACGATCGCCGCGCCGAGCCCGACAAGGCCGAGCGACAAGCCGATCTGGCCGGAATCCCAGCCATAGCGGACCTCTGAATGATAGCTCCAGGTCGAGGGATAGACCCACTGGGCAAAGATCAGCATGGAAAACGCAATCAGCAGCCAGACAATGCGCGGCAGCTTCGAGAAGTGCTTCGCTGCGCCGAAGGGATTGGCGCGCTTCCAGTCAAAGGCGCGGCGCTCTTCTTCCGGCAGGCTTTCAGGCAGGACGAACAGGCCGTAGAGCACATTCAGGCCCGCCAGTCCCGCCGCCGCAAAGAAGGGCGCGCGCGGATCGATCTCGCCGAGCAGGCCGCCCACAACTGGCCCGATGATGAAACCGACCCCGAAGGCCGCCCCCATCATGCCGAATGCGCGGCCGCGCTCGGCCGGTTCTGTCACGTCGGCGATATAGGCGTTCGCCGTGGAGATCGTCGCTGCCGAGATGCCCGACAACAGCCGTCCGATGATCAGGAGCCAGAGCGAATGGGCAAGCCCCATGATGATGAAGTCTACCGCGAGGGTCGCCATGGAGATGAGCAGCACGCGCCGCCGCCCGAACCGGTCCGACAGGGCACCGAGCGTCGGCCCGGCGAGGAAGTTCATCACGCCGTAAATCGCCGTCAGCATCCCGCCGAGCGGTGTGACCTGCTCCACCGGCAGGCTGGTGATGTCCGATAGCAGGAACGGGATCACCGGAATGATCATGCCGAAGCCGATCATGTCGATCAGCACGGTGATGATGACAAACAGGAAGGCGTTCTTGCCGAACCTGGGGGCGGGTGGGGTGGTGCTGGCCAGTGAAGGGGCGGTGTCGCTCATGCAGATGCTGTGCGGTCCGGCGGGCCATCCGTCAATCAGGCATGACTGGGCACCCGCCAGGGCGGGCAAGGGCGCAACTGTCTGCAGGGCCGGGGTTCGAGGTGGGGAGTATGGATCAGCTCAAAGGGTGGGAGGACGCTGGTGTAACATGGTGTGGGATAGCGGAGCGTTTCCCACCATTGGCGCATGCTACTCACCCGCCATACCCCTCAACTCAAAGATCGCATTGCCTCATCCAGTCCCTGAAGCGTCATTTCGAACATGCGGGCTTCGCCGATGATCTGCTGGATGATGCGGGTCGAGGCGGTGTATTCCCAGTGGCCGCGGCGGACGGGATTGATCCAGGCGAGCTGCGGGAAGCGGTCTGCCAGGCGTTTCAGCCAGATCGCACCGGCCTCCTCGTTCCAGTATTCGACCGCCCCACCCGGCACGGTGATCTCATAGGGGCTCATGGCCGCGTCGCCGACGATGACGACTTTCCAGTCCGCGCCATAGGTGTGCAGCACGTCCCAGGTGGAGGTGACGTCGGAGCGGCGGCGGCGATTGTCCTTCCACAGCGCCTCGTAAGGGCAGTTGTGGAAGTAATAGTATTCCAGATGCTTCAGCTCGCTGCGCGCCGCGGAGAAGAGCTCCTCCGAGACCTTCACATGGTCGTCCATGGATCCGCCCACATCGAGCAGCATGAGCACCTTCACCGCATTGCGCCGTTCAGGTCGCATCTGCACGTCGAGATAACCCTTGCGCGCGGTCGCATCGATTGTGCCGCCAAGGTCGAGCTCGTCCTCCGCCCCGTCGCGCACCCATTTGCGCAGGCGCTTCAGCGCGACCTTGATGTTGCGCGTGCCGAGCTCGACGCTGTCGTCATAATTCCGGAACTCGCGCTTGTCCCAGACCTTCACGGCCCGGCGATGGCGGGATTCATTCTGGCCAATGCGGATGCCTTCCGGATTGTAGCCATAGGCGCCGAAGGGCGAGGTTCCGCCCGTGCCGATCCATTTGTTGCCGCCCTGATGACGGCCCTTCTGCTCTTCCAGACGCTTTTTCAGAGTCTCCATGAGCTTGTCCCAGCCGCCCAGCGCCTCGATCTCGCGTTTCTCCTCCTCGGTGAGGTACTTCTCCGTCACCTTGCGCAGCCATTCCTCCGGGATCTCGGCGCTCGCGCCCTCCATCGCCTCGCCGACGCTTTCGAGCCCCTTGAAAACCTTGCCGAAGACCTGGTCGAACCGGTCGATATAGCGCTCATCCTTGACGAGCGAGGCGCGCGACAGGTGGTAGAATTCCTCCACCTCCATGTCGATCACATCCTTGTCGAGCGCTTCCAGCAGGGTGAGGTATTCCCTGAGCGAGACAGGCACTTTCGCTGAGCGCAGTTCGGAGAAGAAGGTCTGGAACATGGGGCGGGAGAGTAGCGCTTCATGGCGCGGCGTCCAACACTTTGCGCGAGGTTGAAAAACTGCCGCATGGACATCACGCCCGCCCGCGCGCAGATTGCGGGGCATGGGAGATGCACTCGTTAAACGCGATTGGTTCTGGCCCGTGGTCGCGGCTTTGGTGTCGGCAGCCATGCTCGCGGCGGCGCATGTCTTCGAGCGTTTCGGCAATTTTCCGCCCTGTCCGCTCTGCCTGAAGCAGCGTGATGTCTACTGGGGTGCGCTGGGCGTGGCCGGAACGGGACTCGCGCTCTGGTCCTGGCGGCCGCAGGGGCGCTTCATCTTCGCCCTGCACGTGCTGATCGGCATGGTGTTCCTGACCGGCGCGCTGGTTGCGGCGTTTCATGCCGGCGGCGAGTGGAAGCTCTGGGCCCTGCCGCCAAGCTGCACCGCGACGGGCGTTGTCACCCCGGTTGATCCGGGCCTGTTCAGCATGGAGGGTGGAGGCGGAACACCGACCGGGCTGGTCAGTTGTTCCGACGCGCCCTGGCGGATGTTCGGCATCTCCATGGCGGGCTACAATGCGCTCGTCTCGCTCGGCCTTGCGGGTCTGAGCTTCGTCTTTGCGAGCCGCCTCGCGCGTGAGAAGCAGTTCGCTTTCGCCTAGATACTCTGCAAGCGCTGCCAGCTTGTCCAGGCACCAGCACCGAGTGATGCGGCTGCGCCAAGTGTTGCCACCAGTCGCGGCCAGAGGAACCAGCGCGGCAGCCCGGCATCCGCGCCGACGCTCAGCCGGTCCCAGACATAATGCAGCAGGAAGAGCGCCGCGAGGGAGGCAAAGGCCCACCAGTTGAGGTCATGGAAATCCCCGAAGACGAGCAGCCAGGCCGCGAGCGACGGCACGACTGAGAGGGTCAGCACGCTGCCCTCTGCACCGTCGTTCGACAGCGCCGCGCCCCAGCGAATGCCGCCAAGAAAGCTCAGTATCACCGCACCGTAGAGCATCAGCGCACTGCCAGCGCGGGCGTAGAGCACCGCATCGCCGGTCTCGAAGTCGGCATTGAGGCTCATCACCGCTGCGCCGCCAATGAAGGGGATCAGGCCGGCAAGTGTCAGGGACCAGGCGGTCGTCTTGTTGTCCTGCATGATCACTCCTCGGGCGGGCGGTTTCTGTGCATGCCCTGATGTTGGCGTTCAGGGCCCTGTGGGCAAGCGTGTGGGCCTCAGACATAATCCCATTCCTTCTTCGATGCATCATGCGTCAGAAAGCAGGACAGGGTGTAGCGAATGCCGCTGGTGACCGGTTTCACGCCGTGAAGGTGGGTGACGTCGCCGGGAAAGAAGGCAAGCATGCCGGGTGTGATCTTCGGCTGCAGGTTCTGTAAGGGGAAGTGGATTCCGCCACCCTCGAAATCGTCATTGATGTAGAGCACGCAGCCATAATCCCGCCAGGGGAAGGGGTGCGGGCTGCCATCCAGGTTCTCCCGGTCGGCATGGGGAGGCTGGAACTCTCCTGGACGCCAGCGGGTGAGGTTCACCACGTCGGGATAGAGCGGGTCGGTGAGGGCGTAGTGCGCTTCGATGGTCTTCACGATGCGGGCGCGGGTGTCGCGCATGAGTGTGGCGATCTGGTCGGGGCAGAGACTTGGCACGATGGTGCGGGCATCCCAGCGATCACCTGGTGCGAGCCGGATCCATTTCGTGGTCGGGTGACGCGCGAAATCGAGCAGGGTGAGGCGCTCATCTTCGGGAATGAAATCCCGTTTCAACGCGATCCTGTGCGCACTGGCCGGCATTGTGTCGAGCATGTCCGCCTCCCCGCGTCCGGCAACACGTTAGACCGAGGAACAGGCTCGGAAAAGAGCTTCGGCGCTGCCTTGGCTAACCCATGCCCCGGCGCAGGCGCAGCGCGGTGGCCAGCGTCCCGTCGTCGAGATGGTCGATGTCCCCGCCCACCGGCACGCCGTGGGCGAGGCGGGTGACGTTCACGGCCGAAGGGGGGAGCCGGTCGGCGATGTAGGCGGCGGTGGTCTGGCCATCGGTCGTGGCATCGAGGGCGAGCACGACTTCCTCGATGCCGCCCGCCTCCACGCGGGAGATGAGCGCGGCGATGTTCAGCTCGTCCGGGCCGATCCCGTCAATCGCGGAGAGCACGCCGCCCAGCACATGGTAGCGCCCGTCAAAGGCTTTCGCGCGCTCCATCGCCCAGAGGTCGGAGACATCCTCGACCACACAGATCAGCGCGTCCTTGCGGCCCGGCTGGCGGCAGACCGAGCAGGGCGAGACGGTGTCGTAATTCCCGCAGACCGGGCAGTCGACAATCTTCGCGCCGGCCTCGTTCAGCGCGTCGGCGAGCGGCCCGAGGAGTTGCTCGCGCTTTTTCAGCATGTGCAGCACCGCCCGCCTGGCCGAGCGCGGCCCGAAACCGGGCAGCTTGCCGACCAGTTCGATCAGGCGCTGGATTTCGGGACCGATCGTGTCGCTCAAGCAACCGTTCCCGTCTGGCTTTCAATCCAATCGAGATAATCGCCTGACAGGATCGGAACGGCACCGGCGCATTCGCGATTGCAGACGTAGACCCAGGCGTAAACCTCCTCGCCGTTTTCCGTTCTCACCTTGCGACGGGTGCGAAAATATTCGGCATCGCTGCGGCGCCGGGTTTGAGCCGACGTGCTCTCTTCGTAGGCGTCTAGCGCGGCGAGCAATCGAGGCATGTCGTCACTGCGATAGAGATCGCCAATCACTTCTGTATTCGTTGAATCGACCAGTCCTGGATAATCGCCCAGATGGATGAGCTGACCGGAAAGCCGGGCTTTGCCGCGATACCGCGCAAGCCGCCTCATCGCATGAATGGCCTCTGCACCGCCCGGTGGCAGCAGGCGCTCCGGCAGGTCCCGCCTCAGCGAGCCGTAGACAAAGATGTGTTTGGTTTTCACGATCGACGCCTCACCCTGATGTTTTCCCGCCGCTCGAATTCGCGCTGCAGGCATTCGAAGCCATATTTGAACACGTACGCCCTGATGAACGCCGTTGTGAACACCGTCGTGATATAATAGTCGAAAATCCAGTCGACATCCTTCCGGCGCAGACGTTTTCGTTCGATCAGGCCGAGGATGAACTCGAAAAAGTTCAGGTAGTTGACAAACTCCTTTTCTCCCGGCTGTCCCGGTCCTGTGCCTGTCAAAATGCGCTCGGCCTCCTCCTCCGAAACAGAATGCCCTATCTGATCGATCAACTGCCTTACAGTCTCATGATGGTCAGTCTCGTAGAACGAGACGAAGAGTTTATAGATCAGTTCACTCTCGTCGGTGCGCACCGAACGCCGATACTGTACAAATCCGAAGAGAATCCCGAAAACGCCCGCAATGGCAAATGCGGCCTGAGCGTAGTTGCGGATGACTTCGGCGCTCATCGTCCTGCACGCCCCACCCTAAAACGGCAGTTTGAAGCCGGGCAGCATGCCGCCGAGACCGGAGGTCACTTCCTGCATCGCCTTCTGCAAGGCTTCGTCCAGACGGCGGCGGGCGTCGGCATGAGCGGCCTTGATCAGGTCTTCGAGGATTTCCGCATCGTCATTCATCAGCGACGGATCGATCGACACCGACGCCAGCTCGCCCTTGCCCTTCAGCGTGACTTTCACCATGCCCGCCCCGGCGATGCCCTCGGCCTCGACCTCGTTCATCTTCTCCTGGGCCTCGGCCATCCTGGCCTGCATTTCCTGGGCTTGCTGCATGATTTTCTGGAGGTCGGTCATCGGATCATCCCGTTCTTGAAAGCGGTGGGTTCAGGTGCACCACATTGTTCGCCTCGCCCGCTTCTGCAAGCGCGCCGTCCTCGCGGACATCGACAATCTCGGCACCCTCGAAGATGCTCAGAAGCTCCATGATATGCGGGTCGGCAGCGACCTTGCGGAAGCGTTCGGCACGGCGCGCCTCCATCTGTTCGCGCAGGCTGGCGACCGGCGTTGTGGCCGGTTCGACGCGCCAGTCCATGCCGGTCTCAGCCAGGAGAAAATCGGCGAGCCGTCGCATGAGGCCGTCAGGCGCATTGTCGGCGAGCTCTGCGTGCACGAGGCCGGCCTCGACCCGCTCCACGCGCAGATAGCCCTCCACCTCCCATTGCAGCCCCGCCTCACGGCGCGTTTCCAGCAGCATGAGAATGTCTTCCAAGCTTTCGGGCACCATGGCCGTCTCGCCGGATGTGCTGCCGGCGTTGGCCGTGCCGCCCGAACCCGCGCCACCGCCCGCCGATTGCAGGATCAGCCGCGCGGCGTCCTCCGGCGGCGGCAGGCCGGCGGTGGAGGCGAGCCGCAACACCACCATGTCGAGTGCGGTCACCATGTCGGGCGCGTTCCGGGCGTCTTCATAGCCGGTCAGCAGCATGCGCCAGTAGCGCGCGAGCGCCGCATCGGTCTGGCGCTGGGCCATGGCCGAGAGACGTTCGCCCCATTCCTTCGGTCCGGCAGGCCGGAAGGCGTCTCCCAGCGCCTTGGCCTTGGACATGTCAGCGGTGATCTCGAGGAACTCCTTCAGGATGACCAGCGGATCGGCCCCTCCTCGCACCTGCTCGCCGACTTCCTCGAGCGCTGTCGCGCCATCGCCCGAAAGCATCGCCTCGAAGGCATCCAGAAGGCGGCCCCGGTCGGCGAGGCCCAGCATGTCGCGCACCTGTTCCACGGGCACCTCGCCGCCCTCCGGTGCCTGCACGATGGCCTGGTCGAGGATGGACAGCCCGTCGCGCACCGAGCCTTCCGCCGCGCGCGCAATGAGTTGCAGGGCTTCGTCGGAAAGTGCTGCGCCTTCCTTCCTTGCAATCCGTCCGAGATGGGCGGCGAGTGTCGGCACGTCGAGGCGTTTCAGGTCAAAGCGCTGGCAGCGCGAGAGCACCGTGACCGGCACCTTGCGGATCTCGGTCGTGGCGAAGATGAACTTCACATGCGGCGGGGGCTCTTCCAGCGTCTTCAGCAGCGCGTTGAAGGCGGCGGTGGAGAGCATGTGCACTTCGTCGATGATATAGACCTTGTAACGCGCCTCCACCGGGGCGTAGCGCACACCATCGAGGAGTTCGCGCATGTCCGCGACGCCCGTGCGCGAGGCGGCATCAAGTTCGAGCACGTCCGGGTGGCGGCTCTCCATGATGGGCTGGCAGTGATCGCCGGCCGGTGTGAGGTTCACCGACGGGCCGTCATGGTCGGCGCTCTTGTAATTCAGGCCACGCGCGAGCAGGCGGGCGGTCGTGGTCTTGCCTACGCCGCGCACACCGGTGAGCATGAAGGCATGGGCGATGCGGCCGGTCTCGAAGGCGTTGGTCAGGGTACGCACCATGGCTTCCTGGCCGACAAGGTCCTCGAACAGGCGCGGCCGGTACTTGCGCGCAAGGACCTGATAGCCGGCCTGGGTGGCACCGGTCTCGTCATCGGAGAACATGCTCGCGGTCAGTGTGTCGCGTTCGGAATCGGCAGGCTCGGACATGGCGCGAACATGCGCCGGGGGCGGGCCGGTGGCAAGGTTAAGGACCGATGAGGGTGTGGAGGATGCGCACTTTCCATCACTTCCATGCGATTACCTTCAGGCCCGCCTGACAAGGAAGATGCCATTGTGAAACCCACCAGGCTTGCAGCCATCCCCCATCCTTGAACCGGCGCGTCAGACCCTACCGGGCCTCAAGGTCGAACAGATCGTATTCGGCGAGCGAGACCTCGCGGAAGACATTCTGCCGGTCGAGGGCGTTGCGCAGGGCTTCTTCGAGGTTCAAGTCGATGGCGATCTTCTCGGCGACGACGATGACCACGCGGCGCTGGATGGAGGATTGCGGCACCGGCTCCTGGTTCTCGCCCACATTCAGGTTGAACAGGAGCGGGATGCGGCCCTCAGAGCAGGTTTCGCGCGTGCCATAGAGCTTCTGCGTTACGGTCTCTGCGCGGGCACCGGCGAGGCGATGATTGCGATCCGTTGCGCCCTCGAATGAGGCCGCGCCGACACTGAAGGCGGCCTTGGCTTCGCAAAAGCGTTGCCGGAACTCCGGCGTGTTCAGGATCTCGTCAAGTGAGGCACGTCCGCCCTCATCCTCAATGTCGCTGGCGCTGTCGAACGCCCAGGAATAGCGCGAGTTCAGCACATAGAGCCGGAAGGTCGCCTCGCGGCCTGCCGCATCGGTGCCGACAAAGGGCTTGCTGAGGCCCCATGTGCCACCATCAATGGCACGAAGCTCCGCGTCGATCACCATGGGTGCCGGCGTCGCGTCGCAGCCGCGATAGGCCTCGCCAAGAACCATCTTGTCCCAGATGACCGAGCGGGCATAGCTCTCGTCGCGCGGTTTAGACTCGTCGCCATCATTGTGACAGATCGCTGACTGCCCGCCCCAGCTGATGCCGAAACCGTCCTCGCTGGTCTGTGCCGATGCCGCTGTCGCCAAGGCCGAGAGCGCGGCCATGCTCAGAATTGCCGTTTTCATGATTGTCTTCCCCTTTCCAACTTCCCCAGGCTTTCCGCCGATCATCGTCGCTCGTCGTCTTTGCCATCGCCTGAGTCAACGGGCCAATCAATTCCCCGGATAATTGGGCAACGGAGTGCAGAAAGACATGTGCTCACCCCTTCTTCAGCGCCACGACTTCCCGGTCGAGCGCCTGGATGAAGTTCGAGCGGTCGGCCTTGGAGAATGGCGGCGGGCCACCCATGGTTCCCCCAACGACAGTGTCGCGCAGGTCCTGCATGATGGCGCGCGTCGCGATTTGTGCGCCAATCGAGGCGGTGGTGAACGCCTTGCCGTTGGGCGCGAGCACGCGCGCGCCAGCTTTGAGCGCGCGGTCGGCGAGCAGGATGTCTGATGTGATCACGATGCTCGCCGCACCGGCCTGCTCTGCGATCCAGTCATCAGCGGCGTCAAATACGTCCGACACCACAACCAGCTTCACGTGCTCATTCTGCGGCACGCGCAGGACAGCATTTGCGACCACGCGCACCTGAAGACTGTGCCGCTCGGCCACGCGGTAGCACTCATCCTTGACCGGGCAGGCATCGGCATCAATCAGCAGTGTGAACGCGGTGCCAGTCACCGTCATGCTGTTCGCAGAGTTGGGCCGACGATCATCCTCTACCCCCGCGCGAACTTCTTGAATTTGGGGCGTTTGGGTTCGACGGCATCGGTACCGAGGCGGCGTTTCTTGTCTTCAATATAGGAGGAGAAATCGCCCTCGAACCATTCGACATGGCTGTCGCCTTCGAAGGCGAGGATGTGGGTGGCCATGCGGTCGAGGAACCAGCGGTCGTGCGAGATGACCACGGCGCAGCCCGGGAACGCCTCAAGGCCCTCTTCGAGCGCCTGCAGCGTCTCCACGTCGAGATCGTTGGTCGGCTCGTCGAGCAGGAGGAGGTTGGCGCCCTGCTTCAGCATCTTGGCGAGGTGCACGCGATTGCGCTCACCGCCTGAAAGCTTGCCCACGGGCTTCTGCTGGTCGGTCTTGCGGAAATTGAAGGCCGAGACATAGGCGCGCGAGTTCACCTCGACGCCGCCCAGGTCGATCACGTCCAGACCGTCGGAGATTTCCTCCCAGACATTCTTGTTCGCGTCGAGCTGGTCGCGCGACTGGTCGACATAGCCGAGCTTCACGGTGTCGCCGAGGCGGATCGAGCCTGAATCGGGCGTGTCCTGGCCGATGATCATCTTGAACAGGGTCGACTTGCCCGCACCGTTCGGCCCGATCACGCCGACAATGCCGCCCGGAGGGAGCTTGAAGGACAGGTCCTCGATCAGGAGGTGGTTGCCGAACCCCTTGCGCAGGTTCTCTGCCTCCAGCACCAGATTGCCGAGACGCGGGCCCGGGGGAATGCGGATCGTGGCGGTGGCGACCTTTTCCTTCTCCGCCTTGGAGGCCATCTCCTCATAGCGCTGGATACGTGCCTTGGACTTGGCCTGGCGGGCTTTCGCGCCCGCGCGCACCCATTCGAGTTCGCGTTCAAGCGCGCGCTGCTTGTTGCTTTCCGAGCGGCTTTCAAGCGCCATGCGCTTGGCCTTCTGCTCCAGCCAGTCTGAGTAGTTTCCCTTGTAGGGAATGCCCAGTCCGCGATCGAGTTCGAGGATCCAGCCGGTGATGTCATCGAGGAAGTAGCGGTCGTGGGTGACGAGGATGACGCAGCCGGGGAAGTTGATGAGATAGTTCTGCAGCCAGGCCACGGTCTCTGCGTCGAGATGGTTGGTCGGCTCGTCCATCAGGATCATGTCGGGCTTCGACAGGAGCAGCCGACAGATTGCCACGCGCCGGATCTCACCGCCCGAGAGCGCCTTCACATCGGCGGTGTCATCGGGGCAGCGCAGGGCCTCCATGGCCATGGATATGCGTGAATCGATGTCCCAGGCATCAGCCGCTTCGACCTGCTCCTGCAGTGCGGTCATCTCTTCCATCAGTTCGTCTGAATAATCTTCCGCCATTTTCGCCGAAACCGCGTTGAAGCGCTCCAGGAGCTGCTTTTCCGGGCACTGGGAGGCGACATTCTCATAGACTGACAAGTTCGGGTCGAGCTGGGGCTCCTGCGGCAGGTAGCCGACCTTGATGCCCTCGGCGGGGCGCGCCTCTCCGCCGAACTCGGTCTCCACGCCCGCCATGATCTTCAGAAGCGTCGACTTGCCCGCGCCATTGACGCCCACAACGCCGATTTTCGCGTCCGGCAGGAAGGAGAGGGTGATGCCCTCGAACACCTTCTTGCCGCCCGGATAGGCCTTGGTGAGGTTCTGCATGTTGAAGACGTACTGGACGGACATTTGGCGGAGCCTTGTGGTCAGGAGGTGAGACGGCGTTAATTGGCTGGTGTGGGCCGCGAGATCAAGCGGCTGGCGTCAGTTCTTTGCATGGTCTCTCTCTTCCCTGCTCATCACCGCCTCGAGCTTTTCAAGTTCCTCTCGCGCGCTCGCATTGCCGAGCCGCTCTGCCAGTAGGAACCAGCGATGGGCCGCCACGAAATCCGGCGGTTCGCCGTGTCCGCCCGCGCACGCCACGCCGAGATTGAAGGCACACTGTTTATTGCCGGTCTTGGCCCCCTTGCGCCACCATTTCCTTGCGGACCTGAAATCCTGCGGCCCGCCTTCGCCGGTCATGCACATGACGCCGAGATGGGTCATGGCGTCTGCGTCCCATGCCATGGCGGCGACAACAAACAGCTTGCGCGCCGCCGCTGCATCGGCTTCGCCGCCCAGCCCCTCGCGCAGCATGAAGCCGAGATTGAACGCGCCCGCCGCGAGCCCTTTCTCTGCCGCGAGCGCATAGTATTTCCGCGCAAGCGCAAGGTCGGGCGCCACGCCGCGCCCATATTGCAGCATGGCGCCGAAATTGTTCGCCGCCGCCGGATGGCCCATGTCCGCGGCCCGGCGCATGTGCCCGGCGGCCTCGGTCAACCGTGTGCCGCCGGAGGATGTGTCCATCAGCCTGTGGGCGGTCTGGTAAAGTCTCACTGCCTCTTCCATGGTGCTGACCTAGCCTCTAGGCTCGCGCCGACCACCGGGAGTCGTTCATGAAAACTGCCTTTGCCGCGCTCATCGCCTGCCTTGGCGCCACCGTCCTGTTCGCCCTATCTGTTTTTGCCCAGGAGGCCCCTGCCGACATGCCCGACACCGAGACGTCCGCCAAGACGCTCACGATTGAGAGCCTTTTTGCCTCGCCCTCGCTCTCCGGCCCGACGCCGCGCAGCCTGAAATTTTCCCCCGACGGCAAGCAGGTGACGTTCCTCAAGCCCCGCGAGGATGATGCGACGCGGCTCGACCTGTGGGCCTTTGATGTTGAGACGGGAGAAGCATCCGAACTCGTCAATTCCGCCGTGGTGGACCCTGATGAGGTGGAACTCTCGGAAGAAGAAAAGGCGCTCAGGGAACGAAAGCGGATCGCCAGCCTGCGCGGGATTGTGGACTATCAGTGGGACTCGCGCGGCCGGTTCATCCTCGTGCCGGCGGGCGGCGATATCTGGCTGGTCGACGTAACCGCCGAGGGCACGCCAGCCCGCAAGATCACCGACACGGACGCGTTCGAGTATGACGCCAAGATCTCGCCGGGCGGGCGCTATGTGAGCTTCATCCGCGATGGCGCGCTGTACGCCGTGGAGATCGAGAGCGGCGAGGAGATGCGCCTGTCGCCAGAAGCGGAGCCGGAGAATGCCATCAGCTACGGCGTCGCGGAATTCGTCGCGCAAGAAGAAATGAGCCGCTACACCGGATACTGGTGGAGCCCTGACGACCGGTATGTCGCCTACACCCGCGTGGACGAGTCCACCGTCGACATCATCCCCCGCTTCGAAATTTCCGCAGAGGAAGTCACCGTGATCGAGCAGCGCTATCCCCGTGCGGGCCGCCCGAACGCCGTGGTGGACCTGTTTATGATGGACCTGGAGAGCGCGGAGACCGTGGAAGTGGACTGGCGCCACGAGGATTGGGGCCCGGCGACGGATCAGTATCTGGCGCGGGTCAACTTTGCAGGCGAGCCTGCACAAGCGCTTATCGTCCAGCGCGTTGATCGCGACCAGATCAACATTGAGTATCAGGCTTGGCTACTCGGACGGGATGATGAGTTGCTCGGCGAGTTGGATGTTCCAATGATTCATGAGCGCCAACTCAATTGGGTCAACCTTTCCAACGACTTCAATTACAACGGCGAAGTAGCCGTATTTTCGTCAGAGGAAGGAGGGTTCCGTCACCTGTACCGCAATGGCGAGCCCAATGAAGCGGACTTTGTGGCGGTAACGTCGGGCGATTGGCCGGTCAGTTCGCTAGCGGCGGTGACGGCAGACAGAGTGTTCTTCACTGGCTACAAGGATACCCCGCTCGAACGTCATCTCTATTCCGTCCCGCTGGACGGCGGCGAGATCACCCGCCTGACGGCCCTCGGCTCGAGTTGGTCCATCACCATGGCGCCTGACGGCAAGAGCTTCATCGGCACCTCCTCCAGTCCGACCCAGCCGCCGCAGGCGGGGCTCTACCGGATTGTGCAGCCGGTCAGCGACGAGGAGCTTGAATCCATGGGCGCCGAGCGCCTGCCAGACAGCGATTGCATTGACCTCACACCCTTGCACAAACAGGTAAGGACGTCTTGCCCGGGAGATCTGGAACTCATCACCTGGATCGAGGAAAACGCCCTCACCGAGGACCATCCCTATTTTCCCTATCTCGAAAACCACACCGTGCCGGAATATGGCACGCTCACGGCCGAGGACGGCCAGACGCTCCACTATTCCATCCAGACGCCGCCGGATTTCGACCCAGAGAAGACCTATCCCGTCATCGTGAATGTCTATGGCGGGCCGGGCGTGCAGACCGTGACGCGCGACTGGGAGCGTCTGTCGGACGTCTTCTACACCCAGCAGGGCTATATCGTCTTCCGGCTCGACAATCGCGGCTCGGCCAATCGCGGCAAGGCCTTCGAAGATGTGATCTACCGCCAGATGGGCATACCGGAAGTGCGTGACCAGCTCCTCGGTGTCGAATGGCTGAAGGCCCAGCCCTTCGTCGATGCCGACCGCATCGCCATACAGGGCTGGTCCTATGGGGGCTACATGACGCTGATGACGATATTGCAGGCACCCGAGGGCACGTTCGCAGCCGCGGTTTCCGGCGCGCCGGTCACCGACTGGGCGTTTTACGACACCTTCTACACCGAGCGCTACATGGACACGCCGGAGGACAATCCGGAGGGCTATGAGAAATCCTCGGTCTTCTACTGGCTCGATCAGCTCGAGGGCGAGATGCCGCCGCTCCTGCTCATTCACGGCATGGCGGACGACAATGTCACCTTCGACAATTCCACACGCCTGATGGCCGAGATGCAGAAGCGCGCCATCCCCTTCGACCTCATGACCTATCCCGGCCAGCGCCACGGCGTGCGCGGAGACGGCATCAGCAAGCACCTGATGCTCACCCGCTTGACCTTCCTGGAGCGGCATCTGAAGGGGGAGTAGTCATGGCAGAGAGAAAGGAGTCGAAATCGTCGCGAGCCCTCATCATAGCGATATTGGCTGCGATTTCGGCGTTTCTCGGTGTCTTGATAAAGGACGCGCTGGATTGGCCAGATTGGTCTGCATCGTTGATACTGATGCCGATCATGTTTGTTATGATTACATTCGAACAACGCATCAACACCCGGAAAGATCAAGACTGATGCCCGCCTTCCACCCCACAAAAGACCAGTTCCGCGCCCTGCGCGATGATCCCCATGAAGGGCCGATCATCATGGTCAATCTGCTGAAATTCCACGAGATGGCGCAGTATCCGGACGACGCACCCGAAGCGGCGGAAAACCTCACCGGCGAGGCGGCCTATGCCCGTTATGAGGCGGGGCTCGGAGATTTCATCGCAGCCTGCGGCGGCGAGATGGTCTATACCGGCAAGGCAGTGCGTTTCTATATCGGCGAGGGCGAGTGGGACCGCGTCCTCATCGTGCGCTATCCCTCACGCGCTGCCTTCGTGGCCATGGTGACCAACCCCGATTACCAGATCCCACACCGCCACAGGGAAGCAGGCCTGAAGCATCAGGACCTGATCGAGACGCGGGAGGCGTAGGGCAGGATCAAATCCCGCCCTACTTGCCCCTGAAGAACGCCTTCAGCTCGTCATAGACCCCGCCCTGATTGGCGTAGTCGGCGAAGTTCCTCGCCTCGGCGAGCCATTCGCCGGTGGAGGCGCGGACCTCCTCGAAGGCCTTCACGAAATGATCGTTCGTGATCAGAGCGGTGTCCTCGGCACCGAAGCTCGTATCGATGGCATAATCGACAGCCGTTTCCACCAGCGCAGCGAGGTCGGCCCCGGAAAAGCCGGAAGTGGAACTCACGATCTTCTCGACATCGAGGTTCTTCGAGACCGGACGATCGGCCAGCAGCCGCTTCAGGATGAAGGCGCGGGCGAGCTTGTCCGGCGGCGGCACGAAGAGGGTGCGGTCGAACCGGCCCGGCCGGCGGAAAGCTGAGTCGAGTGACCAGGGAAGGTTCGTCGCGCCAAGCAGGAGGATGCCCTCATTGCGCGCGTCGAAACTGTCCATTTCGGTCAGGAGCGCGGAAACGACCGTGTTGACCGACCGCGTGGAGTCGAATTGCCGCCGCTGGGCGAGCGCCTCCACCTCGTCGAAGAACAGCACCGCAGGCTTGTTGGCCCGCGCCTCGGCAAAGGCATCAGCAATACGCTGCTCGGCGACACCGATATAGCGGTCCAGAATGTCAGCCGCCCTGATCTCCATGAACTGAGCACTGACCTCGGTCGCAACCGCGCGCCCGATCATTGTCTTGCCACAGCCGGGCGGGCCGTAGAGCAGGACGCCGCCACCGGCCTTGCGCTTGAATTTCTGGAAGAGCGCCGGGTTCTCGAACGGCCGGATGATCTTGCGGCGAACCTGGTCCTTCACCTTTTCAAGCCCGCCAATGTCGTCAAAGCCGATGCGCTGGCCGTAGCCGAGCTTTTCGGCGAGCCCGCCGGTTCCGGGACGCAGGGTGACGATATTGTTCTCATGCGCGGGTTGCGGCGCGCCGGGCGTCCAGGCCGCGCTCAGCGCGTGGGCGTCGGCCTCTTTCAGGAGGCTCGCGGCACGGGCGCGCTGGTCCTCGTCGGCAACCATTGCAGGCCGGATTTCCGTCAGCGCCGCGGCGATCACGCCGCTGTCGCCTGAGTTTTCCAGGAGCACAAGCAGCGCGGAGAAGGCCCCGGTCGCCTCTGGGTTCGATTTTACCAGTTCGACCAGCGATTTCGCGTCTGGTGGCAGCATCGGCAGCAGTCCTCAATATCCGGCTGGCGGGACGATCCGTCGCCCTTCAGTCTCTTCGTCGAAGCGCAGCACGCCATAGTGCACAAAAAGCCCCCAGGCGAGCGCGATCATCGCCACCACAATGCTGATGGCGTAGACCGGCGGCACGGGCCAGCCGTCCATGACTGCCGCTTCCCAGAGCTCCGATCGGATCATCGGTCCCGACCGCGCCCAGAAGAAGGCACCAGCAATCGCCGCTGCCGTGCCACCCGCCGCAATATGTCCGGCCGCGCCTCCGGCAAGCTCGGCGAGCTTTGCCAGGATCCAGGCGAACGCATGCCCCAGCAGGAAGATCGGAAAGAAGGTCAATGGCACGAGCCATTTCATCCAGCGCGGCAGGTGCTGCGACGGCGCAATCGCCTGAGCCGCGCGCGACATGCCGAGCGCGTCTCCAAAGCGAAATTCTCGGTAACGGCAATAGGCCAGCAGTTTCAGCGCCTCGGCATGGTTCGGGTTCTGCGTCACGAGATATTCGAGGTGTTCAATGGCGCGGAAGGGATTGTGCGCCTCAACCTGCGCGCGCGCAGCGAACAGGCGGAAATCGGCAGCGTCCGGACGGCGCTCAATGACGGTTTCGAGCCCTGCTGCGGCCTTCGCCGGGTGGCCCTCATATATCTCCAGCAGCGCTTCGGCCGCGATCTTGATTGCCGGGTCCATGCGTGGACTGGCCTTCATTTCCTCGACCATGCGCCTGGCATCGGCTCGCTGCGACGGCCAGCGCAGAGTCATGCGCAACTCCATGAAAAGGGCGCGGGGATCATGCGGATCGACCGCCAGCCAGGTCCGCAAAACGCGCTTGGCCTCGACCTCGTCGCCATCGGCCAGCAGCGCATCGACGAGCAGGTCATGGGCGTTGGTGTCATTGGCATCGCGCGAGAGCGCATCTTTCGCATTGCGGATGGCCGCTGGCGCATTGCCTGCCTGAAGCAGCGCCCGGCCCGCCTCGATCTGCCCGTTCATTCTGTCGCCTCCTGCGTGTTGCAGGGGCAAGTTATCGGGCGATTACGGGGAAGGGCAATGGGGTTGGTGTCAGGTGTGACGGTGTTCGGGAACCTGTCGGTTCTGGCGCTCGAAGGCATGCAGGCTCGGTCGGAGTTTCTGATGTCCTCTCCCAACGCGCCTTTGTCATTGGGAGAGGGAGGGCAAGTTGATCAGTTGATCTTCTTCAAGCACTTGGCTGCCTTGCCGGTGATGCACTTCTTGCCGTTGGGGCCCTTGTTGCTCTCGCCGACAAAAACCTCGCCAGGCTTGCATTTGCCGTTGCAGGCCGGTGCGGTGCCACGAATGAGGATGTCAGCGCTCTTGCAGCAGAGCACCTTGTTGCCGGTCAAGCACTTCTTGCCGTCACCCCTCTTGTCACTCCTGACCACTTCGTAGCCGAGACGGCATTTGCCATTGCAGGCGGGAGCCTTCCCTTCCCACGTACAGCCTGTGGGAGCCGGTTGGGCATGGGCACTGATCTGGCCCGCAAAAGCGAATAGCATCGCGATGGCGGCCAGAATGCGAATGATTGAATTCATTGGTTCGTCCCCTTTTCGGTGAGCCTTATTGCCTATGTGGCGTCCTGGCCGAGCCGGTCTCGGGTCAGAACCGCCAACATCGCAAACGCGGTTTCCATTCAGCAGGGGACACGCCCAGAAAAAAGGCCGCCCCGGATGGGACGGCCTTCCTTGTTCGCAAACAGGTTGGGCTTAGGCCGACTGGATCGAGTCCACGGCGGTCTTGCCCGAACGCTTGTCGACGGCAGTGGTGAAGGACACCTTGTCGCCTTCCTGAAGCGGGGCCATGCCGGAGCGCTCGAGCGCGGTGGCGTGCACGAACACGTCGGCGCCGCCATTGTCCGGCTGAATGAAGCCGAAGCCCTTGGTTGCATTGAAGAACTTCACGGTTCCATTGGTCATTTCGGGTTCCTTTCGGGAATCCATAGGCGGGCATGCAACTGCGCACACCCTGTCGTCTCGAGTTCAGAAGGAGTTGGGAAGAAAGTCCGTCTGCGTATGCGAGACGTGCTGCCTGGTCGTCCGGCCGAAAGTCGATGATCCCTACTTATGAGTTTTCGGCAGGAATTGCAATTCCTGTCTCAGTTCACGCTTCCGAATTCCGCACCGGCCTCGGCAAACCAGTTGCGCCAGAAGGCTTTCACCTCACCCAGCGGCAGGTCATATTCCTGACGCGGCACGACGCGCGCAGCAACCGTCACCCCATCCATGGAGGGAAGCTTGGCGGAGAGGCTGGCCGTGCCGAAGGCACCCCAGTCGGCACCGGAGCGATAGAAGCTGAAATCAGCCGAATGCTGCATCAGGTCCGACACGATCACGATGCGACGGTTCTTGCGGGCAGGCTGGAAGTCGGCCCTGTCCGCCACGGCGTAAAGTGACTCCATGAGCGGGCTCTCTGGCGCGCTCTTGTCGCGCAGCACCGCAGTCACCATGGTCTTCAGCGGCGCATGGAAATCATTCGTCCATGCCGCCTCGATCATGGCCGGGTTCTGGAACACCGGATTGGCATTGGCGGCCGAGCCAGGCGTGCAGGCGGAAAAGCGAACATCGGGCTCATGCGGACGCGCTGCGTCCGGCACGATCACCGTCAGCCGTCCATGGCGGGGCAGGGCGCGCGCCTCGGCCTCGAGCAGGTCTGCGACCCAGCCGAGATCGTTCTCCGCGAAGGGGTCGGACTGGTCGATCAGCAGCACGGTATGGGCCGGATCCTTGCGGTCGAGCCGGCAGCCGGTCGCCTCGTCGAGCGCTGGCGGCTGCATGAAGGCGGCGGTGGCGAAAAGGGCAATCGTGCCCGACACCATGGCGAGGATGGCACCGCGCCAGATCGCGGCGCCGTTGCGGCGGCGTCTGCGACGGGGCATCAGGCGCTCCTCTTCTTCTGTTCGGACGCTTCACGCGCAGCGCGTGCTCGGGAGAGTTCCTCGGCGACCTTCTTGTCGATGGAAGAGAGGCCCTGTTGCACCCTCTGGATATGGCCTTCCAGCCATTCCCGCGTGATGTTCAGCGCGGTGAGATTGTTGTCGATCTCGGCAATGGCGGCATTGGCCTGCTCGCGCTCGCGGGAGAAATCGAAAGGCGGCAGGTTTGGTGTCACGATCTCGTCGAAATAGGCCGGGATCGCCGCCTGCTCGCCGAGTTTCTCGCGCGCGGCATTGCGGGCGCGTCGATGAGCCTGGCGGTAGGCGATCTTGAGGCTGCGCTCTTGCTCGCCGGCCTTGCGGGCGATTGCCATGGCCTGGTCGCGGCGTGTGTCGAGAATGTTCATCGCTTTCTCGATCTCGCGCTTGGCCGAGGTGTGGCGCGAATGCTGGGTCTCGAACCATTCCCGGCAGCGGGTGAAATAGTCCGACAGATCGTCGCGCACGTCATGGCGCACCGACTGGCGGCGCTCATAGGCGAGACGTTCCTTGCGCCAGACCCGGCCATAGCCGGGATAGCGGTCCGAAATCCGGTCATAGCCCTCATAGACCGCGACAGCGAAGACGACGAAGCCGATGAGCAGGAGCCCGAGCGCGACGAGCGAGTCAAAGCCAAACGGATTCGGGAACATGGCGCCGACGGCTGTGCCCGGCGGAATGTCGAACATGGAGAAGCTGTTGAGCGTGCCAGCGGCTTCCGCCGCGATCAGGCCGTGCTCAACCGCGTCGCGGAAATGGGCGACAAAGAAATTCGTGAAAATGCCCGCACCAATGGCCAGCGCCGCCACGATGCCGCCCATGACCTTGAAGGGCAGTCGGGGGTGGTTAAGATAGCGCAGACCGAAATAGCCCGCCGTCACGCCGAAAAGCACATTCGCCGCCGAGACGCCGAAGGCGACCATCATGCCGCCCATCATCCCGCCGGACTGGGCGTCCTTGAACAGGAGCGCGTTGAAACAGCCCTCCAGAATCATCACGAAAAGCAGGATGGCGAAGGCCTGTTCGACATTCTTCTTGATGTCGGGCGTGCGCGAACCGATGCGCTCGCCATGGGCGGCGCGGAAGTCATTGAGCTCGATCACCGTGGCTTCGTGCTGGGCAGCCGCGTCGGTCGCCTCGTCGGCCTCGTCGCCGCGATAATCCTCCTCCTCGGCCTTGATCGCTTCCTGCAGGGACTGCGGAATGATCTCCCCCGGCGTGCAGTCCTGGATGTAGTTGCGCACCGATCCGGCCGTCGCCGACATCCATGTGGTGAGGCCGGTGCGCACGCTTTCGGCGCGCTCGGCAATCAACTGCTCGCGCTCCGACCACTGGTCCTGGGTGAGCGCTTCGGAGGCTGGAATGCCGTCTTCGGCGTCGTCCTTGGCGACCTGTCGCGTCTTGGTGCGGGAGATGTCGAGTTCTCCCTGCGCGCGTGCGCCCTTCAGGCCGTGCTCGGCCAGCGTGACGGACGGAATGAGTGGCTTGATACGGCTCTGCAGGCCGATATCGGCGCCCCAGCGGACAGATCTCTTGTACATCCCTCAGCCCCTTTGTCTTGAAGCGCTAAACACACACGCGCCCTTCGTTAAGGAATGGGATCAAAATCTGCTTGGGTTTTTAACAAGTGGCTAATCTTCGCCTGCGTGGCGAATTTGTAATCTTTGGGTTGTCCCGTCCCTGTACAGAAAACACTTTCGCGAATGCGGGTTCACCAGATCTGTTCGCCTCCGGTCGCGGCGGCTCCTGCGCCCTCTCGGTCGCTTGTGTGAGGCGCATCACAGCCCTGAGCGCGAGCCATCGCGAAGCGGGGTCAAAGCATAAGGAGCCCTCAGCGCGTTCCATTGGTGGCGGATTGCCGAAGGCAAACGCCAGCCGGGGAACTGACAAAAGAGCCCTCAGCGCGTTCCATTGGTGGCGGATTGCCGAAGGCAAACGCCAGCCGGGGAACGGACAAAAAAGAAAACCCGCCAAGCGTGGGCTGCGCGGCGGGCTTTCGGGGAATGAGCTTGCGGAGTTGTACTGATATCGACCTCCGCGTGGGTCCCTTACATTATGTGAACAGGTAAATACGACAGCCGAGCGGCTGTCAACTGGGTGGGAAAGAAATTGGCGAGACGAAGCGCGGCAGAGGCTGAAGAAACGCGCCAGACCATACTTGCAGCGGCGCGCGCGCGTTTTGCGGTCCAAGGCTATGCCGGAACCGGTGTCGTGGACATTGCCGGCGACGCAAATGTCACCGACGGCGCGGTGTTTCATCATTTCCGCAGCAAGAAGGTGCTGTTCCGGGCAGTTTTCGAACAGCTCGAAGCAGAACTCGATGCCGCCTCGCGCGCCGCTTCGCGCCAGGGCACGTTGGCTGAGCGTTTCATCGAGGGCTGCCGCGCCTATCTGAATTTCGTCTCGCGCGAGGACTATGCCCGCATCGCCATGATCGATGCACCAAGCGTGCTTGGCCGTGGGGACTGGCATGATATCGATGCCGGGCTCGGGCTCAGGACGGTCATACGCGGCGTGGAAAATCTCATGAAAAATGGCGTCATCGAGCCTCAGCCCGTGAAGCCGCTTGCCGTGCTCCTCTTCGGCGCGCTGAACGAGTCTGGCTATGCACTTGCGCGCCGTGAAGAGGGGGTCGGCGTGGATGACCTTGTGGCCGTTCTGGAACGCCTGCTCCCGAGGCTTTGAGCGCCTTGGCGTCTGCCCGCCAGTGACCGAACTATCCGCCGCCGGTGTCGACATCACCTCTACCGTCAAGCAAAGCGAGCCAGTCGGCCTCGCTGAGCACCCTCACACCCAACTCCTCCGCCTTCCGGCGTTTTGACCCGGCCTTTTCACCGGCCACGAGATAATCGGTCTTCGCCGATACCGAGCCCGACACCTTTGCCCCAAGCGCCTGCGCCCGCGCCTTGGCTTCATCGCGCGTCATCTGTTCCAGTGTGCCGGTGAAGACCACTGTCCTGCCGGCGACGGGGCTGTCGACCCTGACCGCCTCGGCCGGCAGCACCTCGATTTCGCTGAGCAGGCTTTCAAGCAGTTCCCGGTTGTGGATTTCACCCTCGAAATCGGTGAGCGCGGACACCGCCGCCGCGCCGACCCCGTCAATCGACATGAGTTCCGCCCGCGCCGCATCTGCCGTCTCACCATTGCCCGCAGCCTGCCGGACCAGCGCCCAGAAATCCTCCCAGCGCCCGAACTGACGCGCAAAGACCCCGGATGTAGTCTCGCCAACATGACGGATGCCCAGCGCATTCAGAAAGCGCGCAAAGGGCACAGCGCGCCTCGCCTCGATGGCCGCCCTGAGCTTCGCTGCCGAGGTTTCACCAAACCCGTCCCATTCCGCAAGCGGTGGCAGGCCTTCCGCAGCGATCCGCGCGTCGAGCCGGAACAGGTCGGCCGGCGTCCTCAGCACGCCTTTAGACTGAAAGAGCTCGATTTGCCGGGCACCGAGCCCGTCAATGTCGAGCGCCTTGCGCGACACGAAATGCTTCAGACGTTCGGTGCGCTGCGCGGGACAGATCAGCCCGCCTGTACAGCGTCGGCGCGCATCGGCCTCGCCGGAGGCTGCATCGGCTTCACGCACGGCCGCCGACCCGCACTCCGGACAGGTTTCCGGCATGCGCCAGGGCCGTGCCCGATCGCCGCGATCCGGATCGACGACGCTGAGGATTTGCGGAATGACATCACCGGCGCGCTGTACTGTGACCCTGTCGCCGATCCGGATGTCCTTGCGCGCGATCTCGTCCTCATTGTGCAGCGTGGCATTGGACACAATGACCCCGCCGACATTGACGGGCTCGAGCCGCGCCACAGGCGTCAGAGAGCCTGTTCGACCGACCTGTATATCTATACCAATCAGTCGTGTAATCGCCTTTTCGGCGGCGAATTTGTGCGCAATGGCCCATCGCGGAAAGCGTGAGGCGAAGCCGAGCCGCTCCTGCCAGTCGATGCGGTCAAGCTTGTAGACCACGCCGTCAATGTCATAGCCGAGCCCGCCGCGATCGGTTTCGATTCCACGATAGACAGCGATCATCTCGTCAATGGTATGGCAGAGGGTGAGGCGGGGATTGACCGGCACGCCCCATTCGACGAGCCGCTTCATCGCCTCGCTCTGGGTTTCGGCCAGGGGGGCGCTCGTCTCGCCCCAGCCATAACCGAAGAAGTGCAGCGGCCGGCTTGCGGTCACCGAAGCGTCGAGTTGGCGCAGACTGCCGGCGGCGGCGTTGCGCGGATTGGCAAAGACCTTCCGGCCGGCCGCTTCTTCTCGCGCATTGAGCGCGGAGAAATCGGCATGGGTCATGTAGATCTCGCCGCGCAGTTCGAACCGTAGAGGCCAGCCAGAGCCGGAAAGGGTTTTCGGAATCTCGGCGACATGGGCGGCATTGGCCGTGACATTCTCACCGGTCTGGCCGTCGCCGCGCGTGGCGGCACGGACCAGGCGTCCGTGTTCATAAAGAAGGCTGATCGACAGACCGTCTATCTTGGGCTCTGCCGTGAAGGCTGGTGTCATCCCCACCTTGTCGAGCCCGAGGAACCTCACAATCCGGTCAACGAACTCTTCGACATCCTCCTCGGAAAATGCGTTTGCGAGAGAGAGCATGGAGACGCCATGACGGATCTTCTGGAAACCAGCAGCTGGTTGCGCACCGACGCGTGCGCGCGCTCCGCTGTCCGAAGCGAGGCCGGGAAAGCGCTGCTCGATCGCTTCAAGCCGTCGACGCAGGGCGTCATATTCCCGATCTTCCATCACCGGTGCATCAGCACCGTGATAAGCCTCGTCCGCTGTGAGGATGATCGCCTCAAGGCGGTCATGCTCGGAGCGTGCGGTGTCTGCGTCAAGCGCCTGCACGGGCAAGTCCTTTGTCTTGCTGTCGGATGTGTCCGGATCCACCATCGCCAAGAAGCCTCCCTGCCGCTGCGCGGGCTTCCGGCGTGATGCGCCTGCCCGAAACCATGCGCGCGATCTCGTCGACGCGCGATCCGGCATCTAGGCGCTCAACACAGGTTCGGCCAAGCCCGGCCGCGTCGATTTCACGCCGCAGCCGGAGATGGGTACCGGCCAGCGCGGCGAGTTGGGGCGAATGGGTGACGATGATCACCTGACCGACACGCGACAGGCGCTTGAGGCGTTCACCCATGGCCGTGGCGACCGCTCCGCCGACACCCTGGTCGATCTCGTCAAAAACATGGACCTGGCCTTCGCGATGGCCGGCAAGGACCAGTTTGAGGGCCAGAGCGATGCGTGAGACCTCGCCACCCGAGGCTGTCTCTCGCAGCGCGACTGGGGCAAGCGCCGGACTTGTTGACAGGCAGAAGGCAACCTCATCTATCCCTGTCGGGCCAGGCTCGGCCGGGGAAAGGCTGACTTCGAAGCGTGCATGGCCCAGCTTCAGGCGACGCAACTCCGCTTCCACACTTGTCGACAGCGTGCAGGCCGCCGCGGTCCGGGCCGCGCGCAGCTCACTTGCGGCATTTTCATAGATTTGCTGCGTCGTGTCCCGGACACGCCGGGCCGTTCTCAATGCGGCCTCTCCATCGCCATGCTCTTCGACCGACCTCGCGAGCGCGTGCCAGGCTTGGGGAAGGTTTTCAGGCGCACAATCAAGCCGCCGCGCGGCATCCTTGAGTTCCATGAGCCGCCGATCGATCTCGTCGAGTCGCAGCGTGGCGGTTTCGAGTTCGCGCAGATCACCCGCGAGCGCCGCCTCGGCCGCCTGAACCATGGTCAGGGCGGCTTCGATCGCTGTCGCGGCTTGCTGGAGGCCCTTGCTGGCCTCGGCGGCGCGTGTGGCGCTGCCAAGCGCGGTTGCTGCGCGCAGGAGCCTGTCCTCCACATCGCCGCTGACCGCCTCATATGCCTCTGCAAGGCATTCAGCCTGCCTGCGCAGCGTCTTAAGCTGCCTGCGCTCGGTTTCAAGCGTTTCCACTTCGCCGGTCTCCGGTGCAAGCTGCTCAAGAAGCGCGAGCCGAGCGCGATCCCTTTCCACCGCCTGTGCGGCGGTCTCTGCGTCAGCAGCGATATCGGCCAGCCGCGTTTCGGCCGTGCGCCAGGCCTGCCAGGCCTCTGCCACAGCGGCCACTCGGTCTGCGAGGTCGGCGAAGGCGTCGAGAGCGGGACGATGTGTGCTGGTACGAAAGAGTTCGATCTGCTGATGCTGGGTGCTGAAATCGGACACGAGGCGGCCGATTTCCGCCAAGGTTCCCGCACTTGCCGGCTGGTCCTGGACAAAGACCCTTGATGGACCCGACTCCCTGATCACACGACGCAGGAGAAGCGGCTCGCTGCGGTCGCTTCTGCCGCCTGTCGATTCCACAGTACTCCAGGCCGGATGGTCTTCCGGCAGGATCAGGCGCAAGGCAATCGAAGCCTGCTCGGCCCCGTTTCGCACCCAGTCCTTTCGCACCGGGCCACCGAACGCCGCTTCCAGCGCGCTCAGAAACACCGACTTTCCGGCGCCTGTCTCGCCAGTCACAGCGAGCAGACCCGGAGAAAGCTCAAGTGCCAGCCGCTTGATCGAGATGAAATCCCTGATGTCCAGATCGCATATCATGCCAATCTGGATACAACAGGAACGAGAAAAGAACAATAGGGGAATAATGGGACTTGCATTGTGGCCCGGGATGGCGTTCCATCCCAAGAGGTGAGCAGGGAGAATGTCATGCGGTGGGTTTCAATTCTGTGTCTTCTCGTTCTCGGAGCGTGTGCTGGTGCCGTGCGCTCTGGCAGTTCCGAGGAAATCGGCCTGGTCGGCCCTGCGGCACCGAGCGCGTTGCAGGTGCAGATGTTTGGTCCTCTCGTTGACCTTGTCGGCAAGCGCTTTCGCGGCCAACCCGTGTCGGCATCGAGTGAAATGCGCACCGACTTCCAGTCATGGAACTGGGCGCTCGGCGGGACGGCGATCCGCGTCGAACACGCGCTTGAGGACGGATCCTATGGCGGGGTGACCTATGTCTATCCTGACCGGCAAAGTGGCGATCTGGCCTATGTCTACATCACAAATTCCGGCTTCCGGACCGAGGGCGGTTTCCGCCTCAACTCCGATGGCAGCTGGACCGCTGAGGAAGAAGTGATTGGTCAGGGTGAGATCACGCGCGTGCGCTCCACCGGTCGAATCCGCGAAGATGGAACGATGCTCAGCCAGGGCACCTATCTCAATGGCAGCCAATGGGTTCCCGGGCCAAGCTTCGAATATGCCCCGACTGATGCCGAACTGCCGGTCCTCCGGCCGCCCGAAGGGAACTGAGGCCCGGTTTCGCCCATCGACCGATTTGACGTTGCGTCATGTTTCGGCAAGATGCTTGTGGGCGAAGTGGAGGCAGGCATGAGTGAAATCTTGGCACAGGGGCCGGGTGGCGACCGGTCAGGAAGCGGCAGGCGACCCGGCAAGCGCGCCGAAGCCAAGGCGGTCAATCGCGAGGAAATCCTTCAGGCCGCACAGCGCGTCTTCGCAACCATCGGCTATGAGAGCGCAAGCGTGCGAGACATCATCCGAGAGACAAGCCTCGCTTCGGGAACCTTCTACAATTATTTCCGCTCCAAGGAGGAGGTCGCCGAAGCCCTGATGGATGAGTCCATTGCGCGCTTTCGCGCCCGGCTGACACAAGTCCGACGCAAGGCGGTCGATTTCGAAGCCTATGTCCGTGGGGCGTTCAGGGCCTATTTCGATTTTGTCGTCGAGGAATATGATTCTGCGCGGGAGCAGGCCGTTGTCCGCGCCGGTCACCTGCCGTCGCGTGGGGAAACCCCGAGCCAGAAGGCGGTTTTCGAGGAAATCCGGGCCGATTTGCGGGCCGCTCATGAGCGGGGCGAGGTGCCCGGTCTCGATTTCGGCTTTTTCGCTGCCGCCTGCGTTGGCATGGCGCGCGAGGTCGGCGAACGCATGGTCCGTCGCGACCCTGTTGACCCGGGCGCAGCGGCAAGCTTTTGTGCAGACGCCGTGTTCGCGCTCCTGGCGCGCGGGCCGGAAGGCTGAGCCGGAGGGCATCCGGGCGTTCAGGACAACTGAAAGGCGATGGCGAGGCATTCATGTCATTTCGCGGAATGATCACGCGCACACTGCTGCGTCTGCCTGATTCCTTGCTCGTGCGCCTTTCAGGTGGCGAGCCGATGGAGATCAGGGGCCACAGGCTCGATGCACGCCTGCAATTCCTTCATCATGCCGCCAAGTCCCGGCCCTCCATGCCGGAACTTGGCGTGGAGCGCGCGCGGGCCGGGGTGGACCAGTTCATGGCCTCGATCGCTTCCGATCCGGAGCCGGGTGTGGCATGGGAGGGCTTTCGCCTGTCGAGCGAAGGTCGCTCCATCGGCGCGCGCGTCTATCGACCTGACGGGCAGGACGGGGACCTGCCCATGATCGTCTTCTATCACATGGGCGGCGGCGTGATCATGGGGCTGGAGACCGTCCACGCCTTCTGCGCCCTGCTGGCGGCCCGCACGAAAACCGCCGTGCTGTCGGTCGATTACAAGCTCGCACCAGAACACCGGTTTCCTGCCGGCCTTGAGGACGCAATCGCCGCCTATGAATGGGCGCTGGCCAATGCCGGGCGCTTCGGCGCGGCCGAGGGGCGCGCCGCCGTCGGGGGCGACAGCATGGGCGGGCTCTTTGCGACCGTGGTCTGCCAGGAGATGGCGCGCGAGGACAAGCCGCAACCCGTCCTGCAACTCCTGATCTATCCGGCGACCGACCTATCGGAGCCGATGCCGTCCCACGAGACCTATGGTCACATCCAGCACCTGCCGATCGAGGCGATGGAATGGTTCGCCGATCTCTACCTGCCCGAGGGCGCCGCGCGCGACAATCCGCGTATCTCGCCCGCCCAGACGCAGACGCTTGAAGGGCTTGCGCCGGCCTTCATCTACACGGCTGGCTTCGATGCGATCCGTGACCATGGCACACGCTACGCCCAGCAGCTCAAGGGCGAGATGGTGCGGGTGAAACAGACCACATTCGAGACACTCGCGCACGGTTTCACTGCCTATATGGGCGTCTGCCCGGCCGCGCGCGCCGCCTGCGAACAGATTGCCGAGGACATGGCCGTGGCACTGCGCAAATGAGCAGCAGTCACTCGCACGGATCGGTTCTACAGCGCAAAGAGCCGTGAAATCGCGGACACTTTTGCAGGCGCAAGCTTGCCTTGTGGCGTATTTGCAACAACAATCGTGGAACGACGTTGGCCTTGCGGTCGCGTCCGGCTCGTTTCCCGGTGCGCAGCACCGGCGCGTCCTCGTGGAGTTTCATGTTCATGCGCCTTTTTCAGACCCTGTTGGTTTCGGCCCTTCTCGCCCTGCCGGGCACCATTGCACAGGCGCAGGAGGAGCCGGATTCGCCCTCGGCCGAGGACCCCATCGTTCGCCTTCCGGGACAGGGAGAAGTGCGCGAAGCCAAGGGGCGCGGGCCTGATGGCGAGGGGCGGCTTGCCGGAGCCAGGCGGCTGCTGCCCGGCGGCGGCCTGCTGGCGAGCTTCGACACCGACGGAGACGGTCAAATCACGGCAGCCGAGATCGATACGGGCATTCTGGCTGCCTTCGCCCTGGCCGATGCCGATGGTGATGGCTACATTACGCCGCTCGAGCAACAGGAGTGGGCCGAGAACCTGCCGACCCGCGATGACAGCCTCGCCAATCCCGCGCGTTTCGACCCCAATCTTGACCGCCGGGCGAGCCTTGAGGAATTCGACCAGGTCGTGCGCCAGATCGCGGCTGTCTATCGCGAGGAGGGCGACGGGGAACTCACCATTGCGAGCCTCGCCGTGCCCGATCCGAAACCGCGCGACCGGCGTGCTGAACGACGCGGACCGACGCCAATGGATCGCGGCCGACCACCCACCGAAGGAGGCTTCAATGTGGGCAATGACCTGCGGTTCGACAGCCTTGGGCGCTGCAGTGCGCGTTACTCCGGCTGCCGCACAGGATTCGGCAGCTTCGGCTACCGCCTCAGATATGTCGATCCCTTTGCCGGGGGCCTGACTTTCCGCCTGCGCGACGAGACACCGCGGGCGGCGCTTGTCGACGGGCAGTGGTACACCGTATCGCCCGCCGACTGAGTGCCTGGACCGCCCGCAACGCGGTAACGGTTTCAGGTGTCTGCGGCGACCTTCAGGCTGACGATCCTGTCAGGATTGCGCGGCGGTTCGCCTCTGGCGAGCTGGTCGATCACGTCCATGCCATCGGTCACTTCGCCCCAGACCGTGTATTGATTGTCCAGGAAGCGGGCATCATCGAAGCAGATGAAGAATTGTGAATTGGCCGAGTTCGGATTGCTCGCGCGGGCCATGGAGCAGGTGCCGCGCACATGCGGCGTCGCATTGAACTCCTGCTTCAGGTCCGGCTTCTTCGAACCGCCCGTGCCGGTGCCTTTCGGGCAGCCAACCTGCGCCATGAATCCGTCAATGACACGGTGGAAAATGATGCCGTCATAGAAGCCCTCGCGCGCAAGCTCCTTGATGCGCGCGGCATGGTTCGGCGCCACATCGGGCTTCAGCGCGATGGTGACGGTGCCCTTGGAGGTTTCCATGATGATCGTGTTCTCGGCATCGGCCATGTCGGTTCCTTTCACTGTTTCGGGGGCCGTTCTGGACGCTCATTGGCGGTTTGGCCAGAGGCTTCTGCCGCAACGCTGTCAGCCTGCGGCACCGAAGGCCTTGCACGTCGTTGCGAGCCAGTCCCGGTCGTCGGCTTCGAGGCGCGGGCCGATCTCGGCCAGAACGCGGGCGTGGTAATCAGCGAGCCACTGGCGCTCCGCTCCGTCAAGCAGGGTGATATCGACCAGACGCGGATCGAGCGGGGCAAGCGTCAGCGTCCGGAAGCCCAGCATGTCGATCTCACCGCCTGGAATCGCAGCCGGTGCGGTGACATATTGCAGATTCTCGATGCGGATGCCGTAGGCACCGTCCTTGTAGTAGCCGGGCTCGTTGGACACGATCATGCCTGGCTGCAGCGCCACGCCGTTCAGCGCCTTGGAGATCCGGTGCGGCCCCTCATGCACGCCGAGATAGGAGCCAACGCCATGGCCCGTGCCATGGGCGTAGTCGAGCCCGGATTGCCAGAGCGCATGGCGGGCGAGAATGTCGAGCTGGTGGCCTGTCGTGCCTTCCGGAAATCGCACAATGGAGAGCGCGATGTGGCCCTTCAGAACGAGCGTGTAGTGAAGGCGCATGGCCTGTGAAGGCTCGCCAATGGCGATGGTGCGGGTCACGTCTGTCGTGCCGTCGAGATACTGTCCGCCGCTGTCGACGAGGAAGAGGCTGCCCTCTTCGAGCGGGCGGTTGGTGGCCTCTGAGACCCGGTAGTGCACGATGGCACCGTTCGGCCCGGCACCGGAAATCGTCTCGAAGGAAATGTCTTGCAGCGCGCCGGTCTCCTTGCGGAAGCGCTCAAGCGCACGGACCGCATCGATCTCGGTGACGCCGCCATTGCCTGCGGTGCGACCGAGCCAGTGCAGAAAGCGTGTGAGTGCGGCCCCGTCGCGTTGGTGGGCGCGCTCGGCACCGGCAATCTCGACCTTGTTCTTGCAGGCCCGGGGCAGGGTGCAGGGGTCTTCAAACTCGACCACCTCACAGCCGGACTCCTTTGCCATGGCGAAGAAGCGCGCCGGTGCGAGCGCCGGGTCGAGGCCAATCCGCCGTCCCCTGAAACGTGCAAGCAGTTCCGGCAGCGCCTCCAGAGGACGCACGCCGACATTCTGTCCGAGATGGGCGGTCAGTTCCGCTCCAGAGGCTTCGGGCGCTGCAAACAGCATTCCGCGCCCGTCCGGGGCGAGCATCAGTCGCGCAAGCGGCAGCGGTGTGTGATCGACGTCGGAACCGCGCACATTCAGCAGCCAGGCAATGCTGGCCGGCGAGGTGAGCAGCGTGACGTCGAGGCGAGCCTTCTTCAGCATCGCTCCGATGCGCGCGCGCTTCTCCGCGTGTGGCTCGCCGGCAAAGGAGAGCGGGTGCGGACGGATCGGATGGGCCGGAACCGGTGGCTGGTCGGTCCAGGCGGCGTCAACTGGATTGCGGCTGACCGCGCGCACGCTCGCACCGGCCGTTGCAGCGGCGCTCTGAAGGGCGCGGGCGTCCTTCGGCGTGATGAGCTCGGGATCGAAGCCGATCACCTTGCCCGACAGGCCCTCCTGCGAGGCAAGCCAGGCAAAGGCACCGGCCTCCGGCCCGCCCTGCGGCACCGTCATGAAATCGAACACCTCGCCGTCGAGCTGGGCTTCTGCCTGCAGCGTGTAGCGCCCATCGACGAACACCACCGCCCGGTCGGCAAGGATGAAGGCTGAGCCTGCCGAGCCGGTAAAACCTGTCGCCCAGGCGAGCCGCTCATAGGCCGCCGGCAGGTATTCATTCTGATAGGCGTCCTCATGCGGGATGAACACGCCGTCAAGCCCGTCGGCAGCGAGCTGCGCCCGCAGCCGCTCCAATCCGCGCCGGCCCATTTCGGGACCGCCCCTTACATCGAAACTCTGCAACATGATCAATGATTTAGCCCGTTCTGCGCACAGGCGCAAAGGCGAAATCAAGCCATGCATAAAAGCATAGCCTATTTGCCATGCACTAATTGATTGGTAATGGCTCCTTCCTATCTCTGCCGCAGCGCAGCAATCAGGCTGTGCGGTTGCAAAGAGACAAAAGCCCATGTCCATCCAGATCGAAACCGAAATCGCCAACGCCGCACCCCGCGCGCGATCCAACACCGTGAGTGTCCGCGAGGAGCGTGCCATCGAAGCACCGCAAAACGCCGGACGGCCTCGCATTCTCGCCCGCCGTCAACGTCGCTGGGAGCGCCGCTCGGTCCGCTGAGGCGCGGGCCGATAAAGCTCGCTGGGTGCATTTGCGGGCAATTGCGGCGACATCAAGACATGCGAGGCAGCAGTCCAGCTACCCGCTGAGGCGCTTGCGATTCGCTGCGCCGCAACATAATTTCTGCTGCTTTCCAGCGAGTGACCGGCAATGTTCCGGCGGGCCCGCTGGAGCGACGGAAGGAGCCTGCAATGGCGATAAAATGCAATGCTGCGGAACTCCGCAACGACTATGGCGACCTGTCGGCGACCGGCTTCACTGTGTCGGACCGCCCGAGCGCGCGCATCTACAGATTGCTGAAAGCCTGCGATGTGCCGGACCGGCTGATCGCACATCGCGGCACCGCTCAGCGTGGGCGGCGATAGACAAGCGTCGACCAGCCGTCGCGGTGCAGCCGGTCGACCAGTGCGAGGCCATTTCCGCCATAGGCTGCGCGCACCAGCGGCTCCTGGTGATTGAGAAGGCCCGACAGGATCACATGCCCGCCAGCCGCGGTGAGCCGGGCAAACTCCGCCGACAGCCTCACCAGCGGCCCGGCCAGGATATTGGCAAAGATCAGGTCATAGGGGGCGTGGGCGTGAATGCGCCCGTGCCTTCCGCCTGAGGCTTCCAGCATGTGACCGCGAAACGCCGCATGGTTCAGCGAGAGGTTCTCGCGTGCCACGCGCACCGATTCCGCATCAATGTCAGTTCCTATGGCGAGACTTGCCCCGGTCTTCAGGGCCGCAATGGCGAGCACGCCGGAGCCCGTTCCGACATCGAGCACGCGGCCGGGCCGATTGTGGCGAAGAAGTTTCGCATACGCCTCAAGGCATCCCTTTGTCGTGCCGTGATGGCCCGTGCCGAAGGCGGGCCCGGCCTCTATCAGGATCGAAGTGCAGCCGGGAGCCACGGCTGAGAGCGCATGGCTGCCCGCCACGACGAACGGTCCCGCAATCACGGCGGGCAGGCCTTCAAGTGACACTTTCACCCAGTCGCGCTCCGGCACCGGCTCGATGGCGAGACTGAGCCCGGCAAAGCCGGAGGCGATGAGTTCGCGTGCGGTCTCGATGTCCTCGCGCTCCTCGGCATAGGCATCGAGCCGCCATAGCGTGCGGGCCTCCTCACGCGCATCGACGGCCCCGACAGGCGTCGGGTCGGCCTCGAAGAGCAGGTCCTGGGCGGCCTCGATTTCGGCGCGCGTTCCGATTGTGGTGAGCTTGAACATGGGCGCAAGCGATAGCAGGCCGCGCGGCTGCGGCAAGCGCTTCATGTCAGGTTAAGGCTGAACGCATTGTCATGACATCCATCCATGGAGGGACACGAATCATGAAAACCGCAACCGTATCCATCGCACTCATGGGTCTCGCCACGCTCGGTGCCTGCGTCAATGTCAGCGACAAGAGCACCGAAGTCGTTGCGCCCAGCAATGGTGATTTCGTACTCCTGGAGCGCGGCGAGACGCGCGAGCGCGTCGCGGCCATCGCCTCGGCCGCCACCTATGAGGAGCGCGCCACACGCGCCACGGTCGCCGCCACCACGGTCTGGAAATCGACTCGGCCGGGCGAGGATTATCTCGTCCATGTCGTGCGCACCGGCTCTGAGGAATATGCCGACGAATTCGTCGTCATCGTCGCCCGTGAAGGCGACGGCCTGGTCAGCCGTGGGGTGATCGCGTTCTAACGGCGATCCGCGCTCAGTCAAAAGCGCAGAAATCCACCGTCACTTCGCAGCCGCTGTCGCGTTCCGAGCAGGCGAGGACGGCGTCGATGCGGGCATGATCGCTGCGCACGGCTTGGCCCACGCCGGCCTGTCCGCTGCGGCCACGGGCGAGCGCGAAGCATCCTTCAAAGGCCGCCACCGTCCGGCAATCGGCCCCGCAGTCCGCCACAGCGCCCGCTTCGGCGGCCTCGCGTGAGGGGCGCAGGCGCACCCGGCCTTCCCGCGATCCGTCGGCGCTCAGCGCAAAGGCACCCCAGGCGGTGTAGCTGCGATCCGGTACCTCAATGCCGCAATGGGGATAGAGCGCATCGCGCGCTGCCGCGTCATCCCAACTCAGCCCCCGCCGCCAGCGACCGGGGCCCTGAACGTCACGCCCGACGAGCACCGCCGACGGATTGACGCGCGGCGAGACTTTCAGCCCATCTTCGGGTGCCCGGCAGTTTACCACGAGCCGGTTGCCGGGGTCGCGATCGCTGTCGAGATTCATCTCCGGCCGATCGTCGGGATGGCCGATGCCGAGGGCGTGGCCGATCTCGTGCAGGGCAAGTGAGGCAAAGTGCACGCAATCGGCGCGGGCATGAGCCACGTCGAGATAATAGCAGCGCGCGGCATTGAAGCGGACATCGGCAGCACCGATCGCGCGCACGTCGCGCAGCACCTTTCCGTTTGTCAGGACGAGTGTGCCGGCCGGGCGCTCATAGAAAAGCGTGTAGCCGGTCGTGTAGGGGTTCATGAAGGGCGGGAAGCGCGAGGGCGTGTCGGCGAAGAAGTCGATCTCGGCGCCGTTCTCCGCCGTGGCGGGACTGTAGGCACGACCCGGACTGATGCGGCCGGTGACATCGGTGAAGAAGAGGGCCGGGTGCCCCTCGGCCCAGACATCGAGGACGCGCGCGAGTTCGGCCCTGATCTCGGCGCAGGACACCTCGTGCACGAAACGCAGGGTGCAGACACTGTCGTCCACCGCATATTCGAGCCCGCCGCCAAGCCCGCGTTCGCCGCTCTCGACGAGACTGCCGCTGCTCAGCGCCCAGCGCGGCGCGCGCATGAGATTGTCGATGCCGTCACTCGCCTCGCCGCGCGGTCCCTCGACCACGAAAGCCGCTGCCGGCAGCGAAACCATTGTCAGAAAGAGGGTGGCGAACAGTGCCGTGATCCAGCGTCCCATGCTGGCGAGCATGGTGTCATTCGCAGCCCGGATCAACGCACCCTTTGCAGCGTGCGTATCACGAAATCATGATCATTGCGCGCGTCGGCCCCGTGGAACGCATGGGCAGTCTCCTCCCATTCATCCCAATTGATTCCGTTGAAAACCACGTCGCCTTCAGGCTCGGCACTGACCTCGGTCAGATAGATCCTGTCGGCAAGGGGCAGGCAGGATTGAAAGAGCTTGGCGCCGCCAATCACGAAGAACTCGCTCTGCCCGTCACGCCGGGCCATCGAACGCGCCACCGCCAGCGCCGCACCGACCTGCGAGAAGACGCGCGCGCCTTGGGCGGCGTAGGTCCAGTCGCGTGTCAGCACGATGTTCTGGCGGCCGGGCAGGGGGCGTTTCGGCAGGCTCTCCCAGGTCGCCCGGCCCATGATCACCGGCTTGCCACTTGTCACCTTCTTGAAATGCGCAAGATCAGTGGCGAGGTGCCAGGGCAGGTCGCCATTGCGACCGATCACATGGTTCTTCGCGCGGGCGACAATGAGGCTGAGCAAGGGGTCGTTTTCAAGCATGGTGATGGTGTCGTATGAAAGATGCGCGGTGGATCGACCGCGATGGTAAAAAACGAAACATGCCCTGCATCGCGGTCATCGCTTTGGAATTCAAGATTAAAAGCCATATGACTTTGCGTCAACGTGAAGAAAAACTTCGCAATCCGGAAAGGTAATGCGTGTTCACTTCGATATATGACGTTTTCGTGCCGAACGATTTCGCGTTCATCCCGGGAAAACTTGACATTGTTTTCGTGTTCGCTCTCTACGCGACAACCTTCCTGATCATTCGCCAGTTGGGCGGGCGGACGTGGTCGCTCATCTATGTGGCACTGATCCCTTTTCTCAACTGGGCGTTCGGTTTCATCGGCGATGTGCCGATCATTGCGCCGAATGACTGGGCTGAAAAGGGAATTTCGCTGCACCCGCTGGCGCTTGTGACCGGGGCGGTGTTCGTCGTGCGCGATTTCGTTCAGCGCGAAATCGGTCAGCGTGTGCTGATCCTGATGGCCATCGCAATCGCCTGGTCGGTGTATTACGCCCCGCTCTGGCTGGCAGTGGCCTCGGGGGCGGCCTTTGCGATCTCTGAAGGTTTCGACTGGCTCGTCTACACCCTGTCGAAGTATCGACTCTCGACACGCATTCTCCTGTCCAGCGCCGTTGCCGCGCCCATCGACACCGCGGTATTTCTCTATGGTGCCGACATTTCCAAGCAGATCGAGTTTGGTGCCGATCCCGGCAACTCGCTGCATCTGGCCAATTACATCGTCATACTGATCGGCAAGATGATCACCGCCTACTGGATGTCCCGCGTCATCCGCGCGCGCGAGGATCGCGGCCTGATCGATCCGGCGGCGGCGTAAGCAATTTCACTGACTGTCAGGGTGACGAGGTTCGGTATGTGATGGACTGAAAGCAAGGAGGCCTCTCATGGCGAGCGATCACAAGGACTACAAGGCCCTGATCAAGGGCATCAATGCCGGCATAAGCGGGCTGCAGGGCCATATCGGCGAAACCATGAAGGGCTTCGGCGCAATGGCGAAGGCCGCCGGTGCGGAAGGTGCGGTCGATGCCAAGACCAAGGAGCTGATCGCGCTCGCCATCGGTGTGGCGACGAAATGCGATGGCTGTATCGGCTTTCACACCAAGAAGCTCGTCGACCTTGGCGCCACGGATGAGGAAGTTGCCGAGACGCTCGCCATGTGTGTCTATATGGGTGGCGGGCCAAGCCTGATGTACGCCGCCGACGCCTGGACAGCGTGGGAGCAGTTCCGGGGCTGATCACACAGCGACTGGTGCCTTGATGTGCGGATGCGGGTCGTATCCCTTCAAGGTGAAGTCCTCATAGGCCCAGCTGAAAATGTCGCTGCGCTCAGGATTCAGCTCCATGAGCGGGCGGGGGCGGGGCTCGCGCGAGAGTTGCAGTTCGGCCTGTTCGACATGGTTCAGGTAGAGGTGGGCATCGCCGAATGTGTGCACGAAGGTGCCGGGTTTCAGGCCGGTGCACTGCGCCATCATCATGGTCAGCAGGGCATAGGAGGCGATGTTGAACGGCACGCCGAGGAAGATGTCGGCCGAGCGCTGGTAGAGCTGACAGTTCAGGCGGCCATCGGTCGTGACATGGAACTGGAACAGGCAGTGGCAGGGCGGCAGGGCCATGTCGTCCACATCTGCGGGGTTCCAGGCCGAGACCACATGGCGGCGCGAGAAGGGATTGATGCGCAGCGCCTCCTGCACGCGCGCAATCTGGTCGATCGTACGCCCGTCAGGGGCCGTCCAGGAGCGCCACTGCTTGCCATAGACGGGCCCGAGATCGCCTTCGGCATCGGCCCATTCATCCCAGATCGAGACCTTGTTCTCCTTCAGCCACGCAATGTTCGTGTCGCCGCGCAGGAACCAGAGAAGCTCGATGATGATGGAGCGCAAGTGCAGCTTCTTCGTCGTCAGCAGGGGAAAGCCCCCCGAGAGATCAAAGCGCAGCTGCCGCCCGAACACACCGAGCGTGCCCGTTCCCGTGCGATCCTCGCGCCGCTCACCATTCCGCAGGACGTCCTCAAGGAGTTCGAGATAGGATTTCATGCCGCATCTCCGTTCGCTGTCATTTTTCGTTCCCACCCAAACCGTCCACGACTCGGTCGCCGGGGCAAGCGCAACCCTAAACACATGGTAAACGACGAGTTGAAGGTACGCATCGGATTACCAAGCAGGCATTCGCAGGGATGTTAAGCCCGGCGTGTGATCAGTCCGGCTGAAGACTCCTCCATTGGCGGTGGCGAACTGATGAAACAACTCAACAAACTGGTCCTCGACCGGGTTCACCAAATCCGAGCCATGCTGCGGCAAAAGGCCGGCAATGTCGCGATGATTGCCGCACTCTCCCTTCTGCCGATCATCACGCTGCTCGGCATGACGATCGATTATCGGTTCGCCGACAATGCCAGGCTGAAGGCGCAGGTCGCCCTCGACCAGGCCATTCTCATGGCCGCGCGCGAGCGCCAGGATGGCAAGAGCAAGGCCGAGGTGGAGGCGACCATGCAGTCCGTCTTCGATACCGTCTACGCCACTGCCGGGAAGCCGGCACAGTGTGAATCGCCCACATTGAAATACTATGATGGCACGTATGAGATGACGGCGACGGTAAGCTGCTTCCAGCCCACTACAGTGTCAGCGGCGATTGGGCGTGACACCATCCCTTTCACGACTTCGAGCTCGTCCACCTATGGCGTGGGCAAGCTGGATGTGGTGTTCGTTTTCGACAGTTCAGGCTCCATGGGCGGTTACAAGCTGACGTCTCTTAAGGCGGCCGCCCGCGACGCTGTCGATACGATCCTGCCGCAAAGCCTGGTGGCTGATGGCAACATCCGGATCGCGATGGTCACCTATAATCACATGGTCAATGCCGGTCCCTATTTCGACGATGTGGTCGAATCCGACACCTATTTCGTCCCCGGCGGCGAGCCTCGATTGTATAACAGCCCTCAGGCCGGCCAGGAATGTGAGGAGGTCCTGATTCCCTTCCTCTGGTTTGTGATAAAACGTTACAGCTGCACTCCTCCCGGTCAGCACTTTCCCCTGAACACGACCTGTGTGTATGAGCGCGGTGGAGACGAGGCATTTACCGCCGCGGCGCCGGACACCGATGCATGGCTTCAGCCCGCCGACGTCAACGAGACTTCCTGCCCCCCGACCACACCCCTGCCGCTGACCAATAATCGTTTCAAACTTCATGCCTATATTGACAGCCTGACCGCCGATGGTGGAACGGCCGGGCATCAGGGCGTCGCCTGGGGCTGGTACTTGATCGATCCGGACTGGGACGATGTCTGGCTGACGCTCTCTGAACCGCTGCCTTACAACGAGCCCGACTCCACGAAAGTGATCATCCTGATGACAGACGGTTCGTTCAACAGCGCTTACTTCAATGGCCAGGGTTCCAGTGACGCGCAGGCGCGGTCCATCTGCAACGAGATGCATTCCAACGAGAAGATCGTCATCTTTGGCGTGGCCTTCCAGGCACCGCAATCTGGTCAGGATGTTCTGGAATATTGCGCCACGAAGACCGAGTACTTCTTCTCAGCCTCGACCGCACAGGAGCTGGAAGACGCCTATCAGAGCATCGCCACCTCAGTCTCGGACCTTCGGATTTCGCACTGAGCCTTAGAGCTTCTGTGGTTGCCGCCCGTGAAGCAAGAGGTTTCTAATCCGGTAGGTAAGTGATCGAGTGCGGTCTTCTGTCAGGCCTTTGGGTGCGGCATGTTCAAGAAGCCGCTGGCCGGTATGGTGATCTGCGGATCAGGTCCAAATCTGACTCTCGAGCTGCAATGCTCACGACTCTAAACTGGTTTTCCTGATCCAGATCTGTTCGATCGTTTTGCCCATTCGGGTCGTCGCCTTCTCACTCCCCCTTTCCGGCGGTAAGCAAGCTTGCTGGCATGTCGATTATGCCATCAGTGCTTGCGCCGGAACCCGATAATCCTCGTTTTTCGTCAGCAAGGCCCAGATTGTCCGCGCCATCTTGTTGGCCAGCGCGATTGCCACGAGCATCCGCGGCTTTCGAGTGACCATGCGTGCCAGCCAAGAAGTTTCCGGGATCGATTTGCGACCCATCCAGTTAAGCCGCGACATTGCGCCGATAATCAGCAGCCTGCGGATGTCAGCCTGCCCGGCTTTGGATATTCGCCCAAGCCGCTCCTTTCCGCCGGAAGAGAACTGGCGCGGAACGAGGCCGAGCCATGCGGCAAAATCGCGTCCGCATTTGAAGTTCTCCATCGGCGGCGCAAATGCCTCGACCGCCAGCGCGGTCAGTGGGCCAACGCCGGGGATTGTCTGCAACCGCCGTGCCGTATCAGCCTCGGCAGCCAGCTTCTTGATTTTTGCGGTTCGGGCATTGATGCGCGTGGTCTGCTCCGCAATTTGATCCAGCAACTCCGTGCATTCCTCTCGCATCAGATCGGGCAAATCGCTGTTCGGCGCATCCAGTATCTCGGCGATCCGCTTTATTTGGTGTGTTCCTTGCGGGACAGTATGGCCATATTCGTAAAGGCAGGCTCGCAGCGCGTTGATCAGTTCGGTGCGCTGGTGGACAAGCCGCTCGCGGGCGCGAAACAGGATGGCACGGCTTTGTTGTTCGGCGGATTTCGGCTCGACAAAGCGCATCTCGGGCCGTTGCGCCGCGACCACGATCGCCTCAGCGTCTGCCGCGTCATTCTTCTGTCGCTTCACGAACGGCTTCACATACTGCGCCGCAATCAGCTTCACCTCATGGCCAAGCCGGACCATCTCGCGTGCCCAGTAATGCGCGCTGCCACACGCCTCCATCACTACCATTGCTGGGGGCTGTTCCGCCATGAACGTGCCGAAGGCCTGCCGCGACAGCTTCTTGCGATACTGCAGCTGCCCATTCATCGACGTTGCGTGAAGCTGAAAAACATTCTTTGCCAGGTCCACCCCGATCATCGTATCCTTCGTCATGGTTGCCGTCCTTTCCGCTCAGTGGCTGTAAACACCACTATCTTGGCACATTGCGATGCCGTCTGGGGAGGGCGGCAACCACCCCATCTGATCCAAAAAGAGTTGTGTGATTTCAGCGGCTTGTGATTCTCTGTGGTTGCGAAGCTACGGAGAGCCACATGCCTTGGACTGAAACCACACGCCCCATTTATGCGCGCGATTGCTGGCGCT
>Ga0081520_100191_pt1 | contig 41090 bp, 35 predicted proteins | sample HotLakmasection1_FD_70988 | JGI IMG/M metagenome (GOLD analysis project Ga0081520, IMG submission 70988) | Hypersaline microbial mat communities from Hot Lake, Washington, USA - Section #1 (SPADES assembly) (version 2) | ecosystem: Environmental > Aquatic > Non-marine Saline and Alkaline >... | reverse complement strand
GAATGGTCGTGACGGCTTCCCCCCCCAGCCCCCTACGACATCGTTTATTGATGTCCACCTACTTACCTGCGGGGCTATCCCACTAGCAGGTCTTCTTCGGGATACTTCACCAGGCTGGGGCTGTGATCGCCGATGAGGGCTGTCATAAACAGCAAAACGCCGACTCGTCCGACATACATGCTACCGATAATCACCATCTGTGAGGGCATCGTCAGGTCTGCCGTGATGCCCGTGGAAAGGCCCACCGTGGCGAAGGCGGAGACGGCTTCAAAGAGCAGGCGGATAAAGCTGAATTCGGGGTTAAACAGGGACAGGGCGATAGTGATGCCAATGACCAACATGCCCGACCCGAGGACTACCCCCACCGCTTTCAGAATGCGCACTGGGGGAATTTCGCGGCGATAGGCCAGAACTTCGTCATACCCCCGCAGCACGGTGCGTGTACAAATGAACAAAATGCTCACCGTAGTGGTTTTGATGCCGCCGCCCGTACTGCCGGGACTTGCCCCCACAAACATGAGGGCGATCATCAAAAACAAGGACGCTTCGTGCATGCCGTTGATGTCGATCGAGTTAAACCCGGCGGTACGGGCAATGACCGACTGAAACCAAGCAGCCGTCAATTTGTCGCTAAAGGGCATCCCCCTCAGGGTGTCTGGGTTGCTGTATTCGATCACCAAAAAGGACAATGTGCCCAACGCTAACAGCACGACGGAACTGGCAATGACGATTTTGAAATTGAGGGAAAAGCTCGTGTGTTTTTGTCGGCCCCGGAAGCGATCGCGCCCCCACATGAACACCTCCATAATGACTTGATAGCCAATGCCGCCAAAAATCACCAGGCTGGTAATGACCAGCGTAATCCAGGTGGAACCCACATATTGCACCAAACTATCTTCAAACAGGCTGAATCCGGCGTTGTTAAAGGCGCTGATGCTGTGAAAGACCGCCGACCAGATGCCAAAGCCATTGCCGTAATCTCGGATCATCGGCGGCAGCAAACAAAATATCCCCGTCAATTCAAAAATCAGCGTCATGCTGATAATGGAGGTGATCAGCGGTTTCGTGCCTGAGAGTTCTTGCAAATCCATCGATTGCTGCACGGCTAACCGCTCTTTGAGCTTGAGGCGACGTTTGAGGATGAGCAGCAGCACGGTCGTTGCCGTCATGTAGCCCAAGCCGCCCACTTGAATCAATAAGAGAATGATGAATTGACCCAGGGGGGAGTAGTAACTGCCCGTGTCGACCACAATCAGGCCGGTCACGCAGACCGCCGAGGTCGCTGTAAACAGCGCCACAATGGGATCATTCCACTGACCGCTGGCGGTGGCCCAGGGCAACCACAACAACAACGTGCCGACCATGATTAACATTAAAAATCCCGCACAAATCGTGCGCGGCACGGTCATTTCAAAGAGACCCATATGTTTTTCGTGCGTTTTGTAGGCCAACGGGCGATCGCGCTCAGTTCCCCGCTTGTGGGGCACGAGCCGATCAGACAACGTTGCTCCCTATCTTTCCATGAGTTGCAGCGGAAGACTACACTGCCTTTGGAGTCAATAAACGGCCATGAGCTCAGATCTCTACCAAAATATTCAAACGTTTTACGATCAGTCGTCTGCCCTCTGGGAGAACACCTGGGGCGAGCACATGCACCACGGGTACTATGGCCCGAACGGCACCTACCGTAAACAAGACCGCTACCAGGCCCAAATTGAGCTGATGGCTCAGTTGCTACACTGGGCCGAAATTTCCCAGGCCACCGCGATTTTAGATGCGGGCTGCGGCATCGGCGGCAGTTCGCTGTATCTCTGCGATCGCTATCAAGCCCAGGTGACCGGCATTACGCTCAGTCCCACCCAGGCCGCCCGCGCCACCGAACGCGCCCAACTCGCAGGCTTGGGCGATCGCGCTCAGTTTCTAGTCGCCGATGTGCTCCACACCCCCTTTGCCGACGGTCAATTCGACTTCATCTGGTCCATGGAGAGTGGGGAGCATTATCCCGATAAGGGACAATTTTTTCAGGAAAGTTATCGTCTGTTGAAACCCGGCGGGCGCTTGCTGATGGCGACTTGGTGCCATCGGCCCACCGATTCGCTGGCGGGTCCCCTCACCGAATCAGAACAGATGCATCTCAACTGGCTCTATCAGGTTTACCATTTGCCCTATGTGTTATCGGTGCCTGACTATGCCCGCTTAACCGAACAAAAAGGCTTTAGCCAGATTCGCACAGCCGATTGGTCAGAGGCCGTAGCTCCCTTTTGGGATGACGTGATCACCTCAGCATTGCAATGGGACGCGATCGCGGGCCTGATGCAAGCGGGTTGGCCCACCGTGCGGGGGGCATTAGCGCTGGGCCTGATGCGCTGGGGCTTTCAGCGGGGGCTAATCCGGTATGGGCTCGTAACGGCAACCAAATAATGCCCCCGCCAAGTCGCCTGACCTGAGGGGGGCTGGGAGCAAACCAACATCAGCCCATCACCGTTATGGCAAGGGCGTCGCACCGCAATCAACCATCCGGAATGTCGCCGCTGTCGTGTAGTTCCGCAGGGCTGCCGTATTGGGGCGGAACGCCGTACCCCGTTCGTTGTAGGGCGTAGCGACGTTACAGTAAGCCGACATCAGGTCAATGGTCGTCTCATTCCAATGTCCTGACGTATCCGAAAAGTCAAACACCTCGCTAGTGGGGACGAGTTCTCCCGCCCGTGCATCTTCGGAACCCGCCGCCACAATCTGTTCGGCAGCCCGCCGCAGCATCGACATCAACTCTGCCCGCGTCACCGTATCCGTCGGACGGAACAACCCGCTCGGATCGCCAGCCAGCACTCCCCGGCGCTGTAACGCAGCGATCTTGGCGGCACTCCAGCGATTAGCAGCGACATCCGGAAACGGTGCCGTCGTAACCGTATCAGGGAACGTAAAGCCCCTAGTTAGAATCGCCTCAGCCACAATGGAAGCCGCTTCTTCCCGTGTGACGGAGCGGAGCGGGTCAAAGTTGCCGTCCGTACCCCCCGCCACGATGCCCAGGTTAAAGGCAGCGGTAATCTCAGTGGCATAAATGTCGCGCGTGATATCCGGGAAAGGAAAATCGGGTTGTGGCTGCGGATTGGGGTTAGGATTGGGGTTAGTGACGACGTCGCCCCCTTCGAGCAGGGACGCTAAGCTGGCATTATTGGTGTAGTAAAAGTGACTCAGGCGCTGCCCATCAAAGGTGCGCTGAGTGACCCGCCAGCCGGGATCGAGCTCAATTTCCATAAAGCCACCCGGAACGATGCCGCCTGTGCGCCCAATCACAAACGACCGACCGCGCAACGGTCTGCCGACCAAGAGCAGTTCTCCATCCCCTTGCACAATGTTTAGAGAATATTGGCTTCTCAAACTTTCGCCGCCCACGCGAATGGAATAGGCATTGGAATCAAAGCCCACGCCACAGCCGCTAGTGGTTTGCCACAGCGGTGCCACAATGCCGGGATTATTACCGCTCACGTCAAAGCAGTTGGCCCCCGGCTGGGTTTCGCGAATGAGCCACAGTTTGTAAGGCACCAACGACCCACCCGGAATCGCCACCGAGATCACACTATTTTGGTTCACCTCAGCGGCATCAAAATCGGTAGCTTTGGCCGGCGTCAAGCTGCTGAGAATGCCGATGGTGGCTGCGGCAGCAACCGTCACAAAATTAAATCCTTTTGTTGATTTCATCATTATTTATCCTCTGGATCTCACAGGTGTTTTCAGAGACGATCGCGCCGTTGGGGGCTGGCGCGATCGTTGCGGTACTGACAGGGGGGGCGATCGCGGGGCGGCCTTTGCCTCCGTTGGGGAGCGCTGGCCCTAGCCATGATGCACTAGGGCTGTCGGAGTGGCCTGAACAATTACGGCATCTTAACAGCGATCGAACAAAGATCCCCCCAGCGAACTTGCCAGGGGGACTTGGGCGAGTTCAATTTACCTGGGGACGGTTAATTGCTCGGGGTGCTGCCACAGTCAAATGCCCGGAACACAGCGGCGGTGGTGTAGTCCCGCAAAGACTGAGCATCCGGACGGAAGGCCGTGCCCCGCTCGTTATAAGGGGTGGCGACACCACAATAGGCCGACATCATGGCAATGGTTTGCGCGTTCCAATGGCTGGCAGTGTCAGAGAAATTAATGACATCGCCAGTCGGGGTAAGTTCGGGGGGGCGTGACCCCTCAGAGCCAAACTGGACTTTGCGCTCCGACGCTCGGCGCAACATCGACATCAGCTCAGCTCGCGTGACCGGGGCCGTGGGCCGGAAGAAGCCGCTGGGATCACCCGCAATCACACCGGCTCGTTTCAGCGATTCGATTTTGGCCGCACTCCAGCGATTGACCGCTACATCGGGAAAGGGCGCTGAGGTCGCAGTGGTCGGCAAGGTAAAGCCGACCGTTTTTAAAGCCTCCGCAATGATCGAAGCCGCCTCCTCGCGGGTCACGGGTCGGGTGGGGCCAAACGTGCCATCGGTGCCCCCGGCAACCAACCCCAAACTATGAGCAGCGGCAATTTCCCGCGCGTAGGTGTTCCCCGCAATGTCCGGAAACGGAAAGTTGGTGCCGGGCAGCGGATCAGGATTCGGATTAGGCGTTGGTCCGACCGCTACGCCGTCACCCTCTAGTAACGACGCCAGAGTGGCATCATTGGTGTAATAAAAGTGGCCGAGACGACTGCCCTGATAGCTTCGTTGCGTAATCCGCCAGCCGGGTTCTAGCTCAATTTCCATAAAGCCACCGGGGCTGATGCCCCCGGTACGCCCGATGACAAAGGAACGCCCCCGGAGCGGTTTGCCGATGAGCAGAAGTTCCCCGTTGCTTTCTTGCACGGTGAGCGCATATTGCGATCGCAACTCCTCCCCCCCGACGCGAATGGAGTAAGCGTTAGAGTCAAAGCCTGCTCCACAGCCGCTGGTGGTTTGCCAGAGCGGTGCCACAATGCCCGGATTGTCGCCGCTGACGGCAAAGCAATTAGCCCCCGGCTGAGTTGCCCGAATCAGCCAAAGCTTGTAAGGTACCAACGTCCCGGCCGGAATGGCCACAGAGATAAAGTTGCTTTGATCGACTTCAGCCGCTTCAAAATCCACTGCACTGGCAGGCGTAAAGCTACTGAGAACCCCGATTGTGGCGGCGGCAGCCACTGCCACCCATTTAAATGCTTTCACTGATTTCATCATTTACTCGTTGAATCTCATAGATGTCGAGACGGTGATTGTGGTTTTCAAGTGCCCTTAAGGCGGTAGACTTTTCAAACGCTATATGCTTCTATCAGCACTGAGTGAAGAAAAGGTTAACGCCCCGGCTGATCGCAGCAAAGCCTACCTTGCTTCAAGCATGGCTAATATTAGGCAGACTGTGGGGACTCTAGAGATTTCTTTCAAAATATTTAGCAAATTCGTCCGGATACCCAATCTCCTCAGAGCAGCCTGTCTGTAGAAGCATTGAGGGTGACGGTCGCCCTCCGATAGTGCTAATTTTGTTGACCTGGGCACTTTTAGAACATGTCGCTAAAAATTGATAGCAGGACGCTGACGATGACCCCGTATCGCGATCGCCCTTCTTACTCCCTCCGAGCTTGCCTGACCTTATCCTTCGCGCTGATGGGCAATGTGGCTCTGGCTGCGCCTGGAGCGGCTGTTGATGAAGCGGCCTTTGACCAGTTGTTGACCACGCGATCGTGCCCGCGATGTAACCTGTCGGGGGCCGATCTGCGCCGCCTCGATCTGCGGGGAGCCAACTTAGAGCAGGCCGATCTGTCAAATGCCAATTTTTATCAAGCCCAGCTCGATAACGCAGACCTCAGTGGCGCTAACCTGACGGGGGCGTATCTGACAGAGGTATCCGCGATCGCCGCCAACTTCAACTCTGCCCAGCTCGATCAGGCGATGTTTTACCTGTCCGATTTTACCGATGCCTCTTTTGACCGCACCCACTTTGGCAACGCTTACATCGAAGACACGGTCTTTATCAACGCGCGGCTCATCGGGGCTGACCTGAGCAACATTGTGTTGGTCAACGGCAACTTTACCGACGCCTTGCTCTGTGGAGCCGAAATGAGTTACGGCGACTACCGCTATGGCTGCCTAGCGGAACCGCTTGATGCAGAACCGGCGGACGCAGGGGTGGAATAGAGCGCTGGGAGCAAGGGCGCGCGATCGCCCGTTGACTGGGGCCATCCGCGGGCTGCTCTGGCGGACTCACCAGGATAAGTTACTGCGTTTTATAACGGTTTTGCCCGAACCGAATTTTCTCCTGTCAAGTTAAGAGGTGAAGCCTTCGAATGCTGACAACTATTCCTCTGTTATGTCGTTTTTTCAGCCCATTTGCCCGGTGGTCGCTAGTTGTGGCGTAGTGGCGATCGCCAGTTGCAGCCTACCCGCGGCTCAAGGGTCCGCTCCCCCGGCATCCATGATGGTAGAGTTCATAAATCCTGCTGCGATTGAAACGGCCCAAGTCATGCCAGAACCGCTCTTGTTCCAGTCTGCCACCGATTTTGCAGAAGGCACTGCCGCCGTGCGTCAAGGGGACAAGTTAGGCTACATCAATCCCGATGGCAGTTGGGTCATCACCGTAGCCGATGAAAATATTGAGGTCTCAGGGCCTTTTCATGAAGAGTTGGCAGTCGCCCGAGCCGGGGAATATCACGGCTATATTGACCCGTCAGGCGATTGGGCGATCGCGGTGCAGTTTAAGCAGGCCAAGGCCTTTGCTGAGGGGTTAGCCGCCGTTCAAGGGGGTGAAAAATACGGTTTCATCAACCCTCGAGGGCAGTGGGTCATTGAACCCGAGTATGAACTGGCCGAAAGTTTTGCCGATGGCTTAGCCGTGGTGAAGCAAGACGGTCTGTATGGCTATGTCGATCGCTCCGGCAACCTGGCAATTCCCATTCAATATAAGGATGCCTGGCAGTTTTCGGAGGCGCGAGCCGTCGTCAAAGTCGACCGCCAATACGGTTATATCGCTACCGATGGCAGCATTGCGGTGCCGCTGACCTACGATGGCGCGTTTAATTTTTCGGAAGGGGTCGCCCGAGTGCGGCAGGGGCCAAAATGGGGATTCATTGATCCCCAGGGGAACTGGGTAATCCCGCCCGAGTTTGACTATGCCTCGGATTTTTCGGAAGGCTATGCGGTGGTGCTGCAAGCCGGTAACTGGGTCTACATTGACCAGACCGGAGCGGTGGCGATCGCGGGTGAGTTTGACTATGCCGGTGATTTTGCCGAAGGGTTGGCGACCATTCAAAAAGCTGGCAAGTATGGCTACATCGACACGACTGGGGCGATCGTCATTGCCCCCACCTTCCAAAATGCAGGCCCGTTTTCAGCGTCACGGGCGCGCGTGCAAGTAGAGCAACGCTGGGCCTTTGTCAAACCCGATGGCACCTTGCTGACCGCCCCTGAATAGCCCCCGCCGCCGAACGCTCACCCGGCAAACCTCGCCCTCCCCCTCGGCAGCACAGGCTCCACCAGCGGTTTAGTCCACCACCCGTAGGCGGCCTTGATGCAACGCCTCGTACACCCGGTCTAGCAAATCTTTGTCAGTTGATGAGAGGCTGTCCTGAGCAAACAGACACATCAACAACCGCTGATCATGCCGCGTGATGCGGCGAGTCGCGAAAATGTTTTCAATGGTTGTTTCAAGGTTAATCATTTTCAGGGCACTCCTGGTTCCTTCGGTAGCAATCCGTGTCGTGACGGTGGGCTTGTCGGCCCCAGAGGAGTGTGAGTAAAGCCATCCAGGGCCTTGTTCTGCGCCAGTCTTTGGCAATGACTGGCGGAGCCCCATCAACCTCTGAATCCTAAGCCGCTCTTACGTTTTACTTTAGTCTCTGTGTATTTATTGATGCATCGGTGTTAACTGTGGACTCTTTAAGAAAAACCTGACAAAAGTTTGCTTTCCTTGGAATTCTGCGGATCGGAAGATCACGCACGGAAAGGGGCGAAGCTTTAATTGCATTGCCATTGACCATCTTGAAACCGAGAAAACACTGAGACAAAATAAAACAGGAGGGGCGATCGCCCCTCCTGTTTCAAGAAGTTAACAATTACTAGTTACAAACTTTACGGTCGACAGCTGACTCACCCTGAGGCGTCAACTGCCGACACCGTTAGACGGTTGCCAACTCTGGAGCGGGGCGCTCGCTACTCCGGATGCCCGCAATGGCTTCGGCATAGTCAGGAGCCTTAAAGACCCCAGACCCAGACACAATGGCGTTTGCGCCTGCTTCGATCACTTGCCAAGCATTATCGGGTTTAAGGCCCCCATCGACCTCAATCCAAGGATCTAAGCCTCGCTCATCACACATTTGGCGCAGTTTTTGAACTTTGCCGATCATGCCAGGAATGAACTTCTGACCGCCAAACCCAGGGTTGACGCTCATGATCAACACGAGATCGCATAGTTCCAAGACGTACTCAATCAAATCGAGGGGAGTGGATGGATTGAGCACCACTCCAGCCTGCTTACCCAGTTCCCGAATCTGAGACAACGTCCGGTGCAAATGCGGCGAAGCATTGTGTTCGGCATGCACTGAGATGATGTCAGCCCCCGCCTTCGCGAAGTCTTCGACGTACTTCTCTGGTTCCACAATCATTAAGTGGACATCCAGCGGCTTTTGAGTGACCGGGCGCAGCGCTTGGACAATCAGAGGACCAATGGTGATGTTGGGAACGAAGCGACCATCCATCACATCTACATGAATCCAATCAGCTCCCGCCTCATCAATGGCACGAACCTCATCACCCAGTCGACTAAAGTCAGCCGACAAAATAGATGGAGCAACAACAACTGATTTTTTTGACTGGGTCTGAACCATAGCTAAGGGTTTCTCCTTAATGCATTAGTAGTTATCGTAACAAAACCTTTAGCTTTCCAACAGATTCCATCGGTTTGTTTTTCCAGTCGTTTGGAAAGTGTTTACGCTTTAATAAATACAGTCCAGCCTCTACAGTTTGAGACCTTTGGGCATTTTTTGACCGGCAGCGGTGGCCACGGGGTGAGGCGGCTGAATGATGGGGCGATGACAAACTCACCCCGATGATCACTGAGGGCAAGGCATATTAATCAGATAAAGATGTAAGTTACCAGCCACTAACAACATTCAGCAGTGGGGCCATCAACGGTAAATTTCGCTGGTTGCGCCTGGAGCTGTTGCCTGGGTCTGAAAGCTTCGTTAAATCAACCGTTTTATCACTACTTTGGAGTTTGCAAGCTGAATGAGTTCATCCCCTCTGGCGATCTTTTTGCGGTCTTGGCAAGTTCGGTGTTTATTGGCGATCGGGGCCGCGAGCCTGGGCATGCCGGTATTGGCCCTATCGAATTCGGTTGGCTCTGGTGGCATTGATGCCCGACAACTCCACGACGAGCCGTATGCGCTAACGGGCTACAAAATTGCGATCGGGCAAGTCGAGATCGGTCGCCCTAGCCTGTTTGGCCTAGATAAAGTCGCGGGGGCTGACCTGCCCGTCAAGGTGGGACAGGTCTTCTTTTTAGATCAGCCGCCCAGCCCCAATCAGTATGTGGATAGTCACGCCGCGAATGTCGCCAGTGTGATGATCAGTCAGGACAAGACGCTGACCGGCGTTGCTCCTAATGCGATTTTGTATGCGGCGGCGGTGGGGCCAATTCGGGGGCGCAGTGGGCAACCGGATGAATGTTTTGCGTCACAACAGGTGGCGCTGAGCAATGGCGGCGATGTGCGGGCAATTAATTTTAGCTTTGGGGAGTCCTTAAGCCGTGACCCTCGTCCCAATGCGCGGTTGGATGGCAATGCCCTCCTGACGAAATGTATCGATTGGTCCCAGCGGGTGCATGATGTGCTCTACGTCATTGCGGGCAATCAGGGGGGCGGGGGCATTCCGATTCCGACGGATAACTTTAACGGCATTAATGTGGCGTATTCCCGCGCGGTGGATGGGCAGTTTATCAAGGTGGATTTTGCCAACCTGGGCAGTGAGCCGGATTTTCAGCCGCTGCGATCGCGGGTGCCTGAAACCAATGTCGGCGATCGCCGCTCGATTAATCTGGTCGCCCCCGGCAGTCAGATTACGGTGCTCAATCCCGACGGTGAGTCGCGGACGGTGAGCGGCAGCAGCTTTGCCGCCCCCCACGTGACCGCGACGATCGCCCTGCTACAGGAATGGGTCGATCGCCAGATTCGCGCCGATGCCAACTGGAGCCTTGAGGCCCGAGAGCCGATGGTGATGAAAGCAGTGCTGCTGAACTCGGCTGACAAGCTCGCCGATCGCGGCGATGGCTGGCTGCTGGGCATGACCCGCACCCTCTTGGATAAAAGCAATCAAACCTGGTTGGAGTCAGATGCCTATGCGGATCCCGCTCGCCCGCTGCACGCGGAATTAGGCACGGGCCATCTGAATGCCTCCCGCGCCCTGCAGCAACTCCAGGGGGGGCAGTGGTCGGGAGCCGAGCCCGTACCGGCGATCGGGTGGAGTTTTGGCACGGCGGAGTCGCCGTTGCCCCCTGACCTACCCCGGACTGAACATACCAACCTGCACCGCGACTACGTCTTTGAGGCGGCCTTGCAGGGGGGGAGCTATCTGTCGGCGACCCTCACCTGGGAACGCCTGGTCGTGCTGAATGATGCCAATGGCAATGGCGTTTTCGATCTGGATGAATCGTTTGCAGACCGGGGTATCAACAACCTTGATCTGTACTTAATGCGGGCAGAAGATGATGACATTGCCGACAGCGTGTGGGCATCGGTCAGTGCGGTCGATAGTGTGGAGCATATCTTTACCCAAATCCCGGCGACGGGGCAGTACAAGCTGCGGGTCGTCTATCGCCAACAGGTACCGGATGAACTGGCGCAGGATTATGCGCTAGCTTGGTGGGCAGTGCCCGCCAACGGGGCCAAGTAGGACAGCTTTTCCGTTTGCCAGGGTGGATCGCAAGCCGTGCAAGGGAGTGGATTGATGACGTTTTCGCCCGCGACCGATATTTTAGTGGAGTCTCAGCCCAGTCGCGATCGCCTCGCCGCCCTGGGGGTCTGGGATTGGCCCATCTGGACTAAGGCTGCCTCGACGTTTCCCTGGACCTATGACGCAGCAGAAACCTGCTACTTTCTCGAAGGGGACGTGATGGTCACCCCGGCGGGAGGCCTCCCCGTCAAGCTGGGCAAAGGCGACCGGGTGCGCTTTCCGGCGGGCATGACCTGTACCTGGGAAATTCGCGCTGCGGTCAAAAAGCATTACATCTTTGGCGATTAACAGCGCTGTTGCCGGGGCTCTCGGCTGTTCACATCTATCCAAATCTTTTGATTTCACACCACCATGCGCTACTTATTTCAGGGCTATCGTCGCTTGCTCCTGCATCCCAAGTTCGGCATTTGGGTGTTGCTGGGCTCGCTGCTGTATCTGATTAGTCCGATCGATCTTTCGCCCGACCTGATTCCGCTGTTGGGACAAATTGATGATGTCGCCCTGATTGTGCTCATGGTGACGGCAGCGAGCCAATGGTTGAGTCAGCAGTTTCTCAGCGCCGAAGCCCCAGAGGCCTCCCCTGATCACGATGACTCAGTCCGAGAAACGGTGGATGTGAAGGCGGTGGAAGTCGATCGCTAAGGGGCGGTAAGTAGCTGGGCTGATTCAACTGTAGGATGGGTTAGCGATAGCGTAACCCATGCGGGTGTTGGGTTTCGTTCCTCAACCGTAACCTACGGCGTCTTACATTTAATTGTAACTGCCTACTTAATATTGCAGGTAGTTAGCGGGTGCGCTTGCTGCAGGAGACCGTATTCCAGCCCTTCGACCACAGCTTGATAGGACGCTTCGATGATGTTGCCAGAAACGCCGACGGTGGTCCAGCGCTGCTGCCCATTGCTGGATTCGATCAAGACGCGGGTTTTGGCATCGGTGCCCGACCGACCGTCCAGAATCCGCACTTTGTAATCGCTGAGTTGAAATTCCGCGATCGCGGGATAGAAATTCATCAGGGCTTTGCGGAGGGCGCGATCCAGGGCCGAGACGGGACCATTGCCCTCCGCCGCTTCAAGGATTTCGTGATCATTGATAACGACTTTGACGGTGGCGAGCGATCGCGTTTTCCAATGGGCTTCCGACGGCAAATTATCGCAATGGACTTGAAATCCCCGCAGCTCAAAGAAGCTAGGACGCTGACCTAACACCTCTCGCATCAGGAGTTCAAAACTGGCTTCCGCCGCTTCGAACTGGTAGCCTTCGTGCTCTAGCTCTTTGAGACGATTGAGGAGCTGCCGGGAGGTAGCATCTTGCTTGTTCAGCTCAATGCCGAAGTTGCGGGCTTTGGCGAGAATGTTGCTGAGGCCCGACTGATCAGAAACCACGATGCGGCGACGATTGCCGATCGCCTCAGGGATAATGTGTTCATAGGTTTTAGGATTTTTTTCCACCGCGCTGACGTGGATGCCCCCCTTGTGGGCAAAGGCCGACAGACCCACAAAGGGCGCGTGATCGTCAGGGGCCAGGTTCGCTAGTTCGCTGATAAAGCGGCTGGCGTCAGTCAGCGATTTCAACCGTTCTGCGGGCAAGCAGGGGTGCCCTAGCTTTAGCTGCAAATTGGGAATCACGGAGCACAGATTGGCATTGCCGCAGCGCTCACCGTAGCCATTCATCGTGCCCTGCACCATGGTGGCTCCCTGCTGCACCGCCGCGATCGCATTCGCCACGGCCACCCCTGAGTCATTGTGGGTGTGAATGCCCAGTTGTGGCGGCAGGTTCCCATCGATCGCCGATTGAGCTAAGAGCCACCCCTGCACTTCTGAGACAATCTGGCTGACTTCGTGGGGTAGGGTGCCGCCGTTGGTGTCACAGAGCACCAGCCATTCCGCCCCCGCTTGCCGGGCACTCGCCAGGGTTTGCCGGGCATAGTCAGGGTTAGCCTTATAGCCGTCAAACCAGTGTTCGGCATCGTAGATGACCCGGCGACCCTGCGATCGCAAAAACGCGATCGTCTCGCCAATCATCGCCAGATTCTCTGCCAGCGTGGTTTGCAGGCTCTCCACCACATGCAAATCCCAGGACTTGCCAAACAGCGTGACCCAGTGGGTGCCCGCCGCTAAGATCGCCTGCAACATGGGGTCAGTGTCGGCAGTCTTACCGGGCCGCCGAGTCGAGCAAAAGGCGACCACTTCCGCCTGTTGCAGCGGTGCTTCTTTCAACTGCCAAAAAAACTGCACGTCTTTGGGATTTGCCCCTGGCCAGCCCCCTTCGATAAAGGGTACGCCTAACTCATCGAGCTTGTGAGCAATGCGCAGTTTGTCCTCAATGGAGAGGGACAGACCCTCGCGCTGGGCACCATCGCGCAGGGTGGTGTCGTAAATCCAAACGGGGGGAGTGGCGGCAGACTCAGCAGGTGAGGGCATAGCGATCGCGGCAATCGGCAAAGAAACAGCAAGTCATCCCCACTGGTGGGACTGCAAACCATTGTATCGACTGGCTTGGGGTGTCAGGCAAACATTGATGATCGGTAAGAATTTTCTTTCTCGGCCACTGTCATGGGTGAGCAACCCATCGCCAATTTTGGCAAGATCCAAGCAGACCGATGACAAAATTTATGATGGCGAACTCAGGGAGTCAGAACATGCCGACCATCACCGCCCAGGGCCACACCTTTGACTGCGAACTGGGGGCGAATTTGCGCCAAGTCCTGTTGCAGAATGGCGTTGACCTGTATAACGGTCAGGCCAACGCCATCAACTGTCGCGGCATGGGCACCTGTGGCACGTGCGCTGTACACATCGAAGGGGCGGTGTCAGCGGCCAATTGGCGCGATCGCGCCCGGCGATCGCTGCCGCCCCACACCCCCGACCGCGATTTGCGGCTGGCTTGCCAAACCCGCGTGTTGGGCGACCTGCGCGTGACCAAATACACCGAATTTTGGGGCCAGGGCAGCGAACCCGTCTGGACGCCGGAGCAGGCGTGACCGGTCAGTAAATCCGCACTATCATGAATACAGGCTTGCTTGACAGGTCTGGCAACGGTGAGGGCAGGATGATGAATCGATATTTGTTGGGCTTTGTGCTGGGGGCGATCGCATTTTTGACGCTGTTGGGCATTGGCAACAGTGGTGAGGTTTTGCGGCGGGCCGGGGATGCGTCGCGGGAGTCGATTTCGGCAAATCCGACCTCCGCAGCAGAAACTAGCAACCTCACCGGCATCGAAGGCGCAGGTCAAAATGTGCTGCGGCAAACCTCGCCAGAAGCGATCGAGCGATCGCGCAATCTAACAACGGGAACGTCACAGCCCACTGATGGGTCGCCATCCTCTAACGCCCAAACCCAGTCCCCGAATGGCGTCACGCCCCCCGTGCCGCCGAGCACCCCCCCACCCCCGACGACCCAACCAGCCCCCCTTCCACCCACCGATCAGGAAGCGATTCCAGCTTTGTGGTAACGGGTACGGCATCGTCACGCCCAACCCCCTATCGGTCACGGCGCAACGTTGCCGGAGGCCGCCTCAAGGTTTTAACGGAGAAAACGATTTACGGATGTGTAGGCAGTTCCGCTGATCGGGGGTGCGTTCATATTCGACGATGTCGGCCACGCGATACATAATCCGCAGGCCCCGACCGCCTTCCGAATCGGCATTCGTCGTCTGGAGCTTGTGGTTGAGCATCGCCTGAAAATCAAACCCCGGCCCTTGATCCCAAATTTTGAGATCTAAGTAGTTGTGGGCAATGGTGACGGCAATGACGATGGGGGTTTCGGGCGGCAACTCGTGATGGGCGTGACGCACCGCATTGGTAAACCCCTCGATCAGCGCCAACTGACACTGTAGCCAATCTTCCTGGGGAATGGGGAGTTCGTGAAAACCATCAAACCAAGACAATACCCCCTTCAGCGCCTGAGGATCTGTCTGCGTTTCATAGGTACTCTGCTGGAGAATAGTCAAGGGTTTCAATACCGCTGATAGCAAGAATTTTTCATATGGTATCGAGCCGTCAACAGAAAGACTCAAAACCTGGGCTTTTCTCCTTCCAATATTCTCACACGTTCTCCCCTAGCGGGAAGATTGAGGCCCGAGCCCCAGTTGGTGAACGGTTTCAGTTAGACCAATACCGTCGGGGGCCAGTTCGTCCAGGTGGGGGGTTACGCGGGCAATCAGCCCTCTGACTGACCAGGCGATCGAGCTGAATCTGGGCCTAGTACCGCTACGCGGCGGAAGGCAAAATACAAAACCTTACTGGATGAGCCTTTCAAACTCTTTGAAGGGTAACGCTATTTCCGCCGTACAGTTTTAGGGCACCGGTACAGTATGGCTAAAAACCTGGGTTTTTCGTCGCTGCGCTAACGGCATAACTGGCCTTCTGGCCAAGAACCCGAGTTTCTGTACCGACGTTCTCGCCAGTCAGAACTTGAGGGGGATGAAAGAAGCGATCGCCGGAGCCAGCCAATTCAGCTTCGAGAGCGGTCATAACGCCTTCTAAACCCCGTCTAAGTTGAGAACTGGAGTTTTGTATGATCGGGCAGAACCTCACCTAACCTCTCCTTTCAAAGGAGAGGAACCAGAGTCTTGTCAAACCTCTCCTTGAGAAGGAGAGGTGCCGCAGGCGGTGAGGTTTCCCACATGCCAAAACTCCACTTCTGAATCTGGATGAGGTTTAACAAGTCCCCTCAAGCGGAGTCACAAGGGGCGATCGACCTGAAATCACTGTGTAACAAGCCTCGCCTCAAGCTCTCACCGCTTGTAGTAGCGAGTCGGCGTCGGTTTGCTGAGGTTCAGGCACTTCCGTAAAGTCACCCCGCAAAAGTTTCAGCGCTGTCTTTTCCTGATCAATTTCGTGGGGGGTCCGCACACCCAGCCGACGAATCACTGGCAACGGCGGGCACCAGCCCTGAACAGCATGTTGAAACAAAAACGGCAGCACAATGCCGGGGAGCCAGAGCCAGTTTTGATTGACAAAAATGCCTAACATTAGCCCCGTAAAGGCTAACACCGAGGCGTTGACTTCCAACACTCGCTCGGTATCCCATTCTTTTTCTAACGCTTGAATGCGCTGGGCGATCGCTTCGGGTGATTCCTCGGTGTAGCGATCTACTTGAGCCCGCATTTGTTGGTCAATTTTTTCGTTGACGGATGCAGAGGTGTGGGAACGTACCCGGTCAAAGTGCTGCCCTGAGGCAATCATGGCTGCGCCTGGTTGGGTAGTCATAGGATCTCCTGAGTTCTTTTTCTCAACACTAAAGGGTTGGTTTTACTCTAAAAATTGAACCCAGCAGCATCCTCAACAATAAGAGATAGATCCACTGGATGTTTCAGGAACCTAAGGGCGTAGAAAATGTCGACGTATTCCCCAGTTCTGGGTCTCGCTTTTTCTGTCCATAGTGGTTGGGGTGAACTGGATGAAACCCAGTGGCAACAAGAGTTTCGCCCGGTGACGCTAGCACCTACCCAACTGACTGAGCTGAAGATGATGCCGTCACCCAGCATCGTTTGCACCGCCCCCAGCCTTGCTTTCGGCTCTCCAGCTCACGAAGGAATGAGAATTGAATAAGTTGGGATAGCCGTCTCGGCTGTCCCCAGCCAGGCAAGATGCCTGCCTTAAACAATTGGGATTATTTGATCCTCATTCCTAAGGGAGGCGCTCACTCTAAAAGTCCCACTTCTGACTTGTAGCTCTCTCACCTACTCATCACTGCACCCACTCACCTACCTATCCCCACCGGGATCTTATTTTCCCGCCGTTCCCTAAGTAAGGCTGCAATGGGTTTGCCGTTGAGGTGTTCTAACTTGGGCCGGTCAGCTTATAGAATGCTGCAGACCACTGGGCCGAAACCCTGAACCGAAGCCAGGAGGACTTTGTCTTCAAGTTGATGCTAGGACACCGAGGGCGATGACGACGGATAGAGCACAAACTGGTTGCGGGCTAAGAAGTCCTGAGCAAGGGGTGACTGCGGATCGCTGGGGGCGTCAAGCTTTTGAAAGAGGGCCGCAAACGCGCCAGCCCCCAAACCCGACTGAGGAAATAGACGATAGCAGGCAAATTCGGCCAGGGTCGATTGGTGGGACGACAGGGCATTGACGGGCACCGCTTGAAAGTTGGAAAACCGCTTCAACAACCATTGACAAACCTGTTCGTTTTCTTCGGGGGCGTAGGTACAGGTGGAGTACAGCAGATAACCGCCGCCTTGCACTAATTGCGCCGCATTCGCCAGGATGCGCTTTTGCCGATTGGCGTTACGGTTTAGGGTCACTTTGTGGAAGCAACCGGGCACCTCCTGCCCCTTTGCCAACAATGACTGCCCCGAGCAGGGGGCATCCACCAGCACGAGCTGCGCCAAATGCGGCAGGTGTGCGGCCAGCACCGCCGGATCCTGGTTGAGGACGATCGCGTCCATCGCGCCACACCGCTTCAAGTTTGCAATCAGGATTTTGACCCGCTTACGCACCACCTCGTTGCAAAACAGTCGCTGGGGGTGTAACGTTGCCCAGGTAAACAAACTTTTGCCGCCGGGAGCCGCACAGAGGTCGATCGCCGTCTCGATCGGCTTGGCGATCGCCTGCATCAGCGATGCCGCAAACACCGACGAAAAATCCAGGCAATAGTAGTAACCCTGGTCGTGTCGGGGGTGCTGGCCGGGACGGATATCGCCCGCCAAGCGATCGACCTGGGGCGGTTGCCAGGGTAGCGGCTCCAACGTCGGCCAATCGAGGTCGGTGGGTTGGGGCCGGGTCCACAAGATCGTCGGGGCAAACGGGGGCGGATAGGTCAGGGCATGGATAAAGGCGGTGCGATCGCGCTCTGTCTCAAACAGCTTGTGGGCCAGCTTGATCAGTGGTTTCGACGGTTCCTCCATTACTCGATACTGATCCCACCGACGGTCTCGGCGGGCCGGGGTCGGGCCACCGTCGCTTGCTCAATTTTGCGCTTATGCTGCCGGTGCTGTTGAAAATGCTTTTGCCACTCCAGCGGCGCATCCATCGTCTCGCCGCCATGTTGCGTCAGGCGTTTGCGCACCTGGCACAGCACCGGAGTATTGACGCAGGCTCCGGAGATAATCACCTGGCCCTTGGTCAGCGACGGCAACTCCTTCAGCAAGTCGCGTCCTGCCGCTTCGACCCCGTATTTCAGGCTCTCCTGGTCTACGGGGTTTACAATCCGCATGAGGAACTGACTCATGCACTGGGACAGCACATCCGAGTCCAACTTGCCGGGACGCTGGGTAATCAGGCCGACGCCCATGCCAAATTTGCGCCCCTCACTGAGAATCGTCCGCAACACTTGCTTGCAGCGCGCCGGTTCGTGGGCCGGGGCAAAGCGGTGGGATTCTTCCAGCAAAATGAACACCGGATATGGCAGATAGGTCTCGTCTTCTTCCGACACCAGCTCTTTCGCCGTGTTCATGCGGGCCTGATAGCTCTGCCGCAGCACCGCCGCACAGATCACCTGCTGTTCCTCCTGGCTGATCTCGTTCATTTGCAGCACCGTCACCTGCCCCGGCTCAAACAGGTCTTTGGGCGCGAGGTGTTCCGCTCGGTGAAAATAGTCAGAATTCGCCAGCTTTTCCAACTTCCACTCGATCGCGGGGGCAGAAGACCCAATTTTCGGATTGCCGTCCTCGTCCTCGTTGGTATCCGCTTCATTCACCGCCCGAATCAGGTCTTGCACATCCCAGCGATAGTCGCCGTGGCGGTGCCGCTTGAGAATGGTGAATGCCTTGCTGAGGATGGCCTGCTGGCGATCGCTCATATTCGGCAGCAGCGTCATCACGTCGTAATAGTCCAGCGATGACATGCGAATGCGGATATCGTCCGGCGTCAGAATCTTGACTTGGGGGGCGTAGCCGTCGTCGCCTTGAAAGGCCGGGTGACCGCGCATGTCGCCCAGGGTGCCATATTCTCCATGGGGGTCAAACACCAGCACCGCTGCTCGATTGCAGGGCCGCAGCAATTCTTCGATCAGGACGCCAGCGGTATAGGACTTCCCCGACCCCGTGCCTGCCAAAATCGCCATGTGGGTGCTCACCAGCTCCTTCACATCCAGCGCCACGGGGACGGCCTCCCCCGGTCGCAGCAGCAGAGAACCGACATGGGCCGCGCCGATTTCCCCCGGCTGCCGTTTGTTGACCACCTGGACTAGCGTTTCGTCATCGACCCGGTAGACTTTGGCTCCGGGATCGGGGGTCAGTCGGGGATTGATGAAGCCCAGAGCCGGATGAAAGTAGCCAATCACCGAAACCGTGACTTCATAAATTTCGGGATCGGGATAGGCAAAGCCCACCAGTGCGGCGATCGCTTCAGGGCTGATCCCCGTATCGGCAAAGATGCGATCGGGGAGGTGATCGATCAAGCGGCGATCGGCAATTTTGCCCAAAATATCCCAAGTTTTCTCGCCCTGTTGAGCCTGATAGGCGACAAACTCACCAATTTTGACCTCGCGGTTATCGGCAGTAATAAAGAGATATTCGTTTCCCGTTTCCCCTGGCCCTTTAACAGTGCCGATAACTTGATGCATGGCTGAGTTCACTTTCGACATTACGGTTTTTACGGAAGGCAGAGGGCTCATCTCTAAAACTGTAGCGATTCCACGGTGCTTAGAATGGAAGGGACCACAGTAGTCTATGCCTAACGACCCATATTAATAATGATTTGAGCAAGTGTTGTTCGTTATGCTTGATCATAAGGGCTGATTTGGGTCTAATATTCACTAGGTAACGGTAAGTATCCCAATGACTGACGCCGCTCCACTCGACCCCCAACTTCAGGAAGCTAATCTCTTGCTGGCCGAAGCGCTCAGTGAGGGGGATTTGGCGATCGCGACGGAAAAGCTGCCCAACCGCCATCGCCGCATTTTGGCCTCCATCTCGATTCCTTGCTCGGTGGAGCAGCTCTGGGGCATCCTGACGGACTACGACCATCTGTCTGACTTCATCCCCAATCTGACGGTCAGCCGCCGCCTCGAAGTCTCCGACTCCCGCACCCTGCTGGAACAGGTCGGCACCCAATGTTTTCTCAATGTGAAGTTTTGCGCTCGGGTGGTGCTCGATATGGTCGAGCAGTTTCCTAGCCATATTGGGTTTGACATGGTCGAGGGCGATTTCAAAGCCTTTGCAGGCGCTTGGCGTTTGGAACCGGATACCGCTGTGGGAGACGGCACACGTTTGAATTATGAGGTGACGATTTGTCCGCCTCGTGCCATTCCCGCGATGCTGATCGAGCGGCATCTGCGCCATGACCTCACCCAAAACCTCCAGGCCATTCGCCAGCACGCGATCGCGTCTCTAGGGGTGGCATAAAGCACCCAGCGCACTGAAGATTTTGTACCCTGCTCATAACGAGTGGGGTTTTTGATTGCATGGCTCAAAAACGGTCCCGTTTCACTAGCATCGTCGCGGGGATGGTCCTGGTAGGGGTGTGCGGCGTGACTGCGATCGCTCTGCTCAGCAGTCGGTTGGGCTGGCCCATCTATCTGGAGTTGCTGTCGCATTTTCAGCGGCAGTATTGGGCGTTGAGCTTGGTGGGGCTGGGGGCGATCGGCCTCACCCGCCGTCCGCTGCCGTCGCTCATGGCCCTTGCCTGTGTGGCGGCCCTGACTGCCCAACTGTTGCCCTGGTACTGGCCGCCGCATGTTGTAACAGGGGGAAACCCTGGCAACTTTCGCATCCTCATTGCCAATGTCAACACCCAAAACCAAAACTTCGAAGCGGTGCTCACCTTTGCTCAGCAAGCCAATCCTGACCTCGCCCTGTTTATGGAGGTGGATGAGCGTTGGGTTGAGCAGTTGAATCGCCTCATGACCACCCTGCCCCACTTTTCAGGGCAGGCCAACCCCTACAATTCCGGCATTGTGCTCTATAGTCGGCAGCCGTTAGCCAATGTCGAGCGGGTCAACTTTAGCGCCGACAGCACCCCCAGCCTCATCACAACCCTGACGGTCAATGATCAAACCGTGACTCTGGTAGGTACGCACCCCCTCCCCCCGGTCAAGCCGACTTTTTTTCATTCTCGTAATCGGCAGCTCGATCTACTGGGTCAATATCTCCAAACGGTGGAACGGCCAAAGATCGTCATCGGCGACTTCAACATCACCATGTGGTCACCCTACTACCAGCGATTTATCCGCCAAACTGGCCTCAAAAATGTCCGCGATGGCTTTGGCATTCTACCGAGTTGGCCTACTAGCGCAACCTACGGGCCGGTTCCAGGCTGGATGGCAGGGTTGCTGGCTATCCCCATCGACCACGGACTGCTGAGCCCTGAGTTGACCGTGACGGATGTACAAGTCGGTCCGAATGTGGGCTCCGATCACCGCCCCGTGGTCATCGACTTGCGGCTTTGATCACTGATCTTGAGCTCACGTTGCCTATTCTGGCTGGGGGCGATCGAAGGTGTTTGCCGGCAGTTGTGGCACCACGACGGGTCCTGCATCGGTGGCTTCCACCTCATAAAAAACTCGACTCTCAGCCGACGGACAACACAGAGCATCCTCTGGGGTGTAGCGGTTAAACCCTGCGCCGATCGCGCCATCCTGGTAAAGATCCAGGTCAAAGAGGCTGCCGTCGGTGCGAGAGTCCATGAAATTTGGGGACAGGGTGCCCGCAAATTCGCCATCAATGAAGACAAAGACTTGGTAGCTAAAGGGGCGGCACATGCCATCAGCATTGGCCATGCCGGTGATGACCGTGGTATCGCCAAAGATATGGGCCGCGCCGGTTAACGTCCAACCAGCGGCTTCGACCAGCGCATCTTCATAAAGACGCGGAGCCCGAAAGGTTTGCTCACATTCCGGTAAGTTGGAATATTCCTGCTCAGGGGCTTGCGGAATGGCCGCACCAGGCATATTCCAGTGGGTATCATCTTCCAGCCAAGTGCCATCCTGAGCGGTCTGGGCAAGGGCCATGGGGGCCATGAGTAGAGAGGCCAACCCGGTAGTGCCAGCAATCAAATTAAGAAATCGCATTGTTATCGTCTCCTCACAGGCGATCGAGTCGTGATTGAGCAGGTGAGGGGCTCGGGTGACCGGAAACGAGTGAGTGCCAGCCCAGTCCGACAGCTAAGCGATTTTTTGGAGTCGCGCTCACCTGGTGCCGCCCATCATACTCGCTGCAAGGGGGATGATGGGCTTAAAGACACCTTAAATCCTGAGGAAGCGCCATATCAGGTAATCCCAATTCGGTTTTTTACCACTACAGGTCTTACGCTGGGCGGACTGCTGGGCGATCGCATCCCATTTGTCGTCGGCTTTCGAATTTAGAGGCGTTTGTTCGATGCCTTGGGGGACTCTACCATGGCCGTTTTGGCTGCCGGATTGGGATATTCTCCATCGACGTAGGTGTAGACACCGTAGCTCGCTAGGCCAAACAGCATCAGCCCCATGATGGCCCCGCTGCTGAGACAGAGCTTGCGGACGGCTTTGGAGGCACGGGCCGCGATGGGATAGTCGCCGCGCCGGTAGGCCGGTTCCACTTGGGAAGCCAATACCAATGCCAAGATACCCAGGGGCGGAAATAGCAGCAAGGTGGTCGCCACCGCATCACGCCAGCGGGCGGGCGGACAGGGCGCTTTGTCGTAAATGCCGTAGGTCTGATCCCACTCGGAGAGGGATGAGTCACCCGCTTTGGCGATGAGGCGAAATCGCCGCACTTCTGGCAACTGGAGTTCTACGAGGCGATCGCGCAGGGCATTCGGCAACTTAAAATAGTTGACCGGGGTGCCTACTGGGCGATAGAGCGTCAGCGTCAAGCGGGTCCCTTGCTGCTCGGCGGTGATCGAAAAGCCCTCGGGGAGCAAATCTTGGAACTGGGCCTGCAAATCGAAATTGTGAACATTCTCCTGATTTTTGATCAGTAGTTGATGCGCTTCACTCAGGCGGAGATCATTACACAGGGCGATTTCCCAATCTTTCACCGCCCCGACCATGTCGCCTAGTGCTTGCCGCACTTTGCCCCGGTGCAGGTAAGCCTCTGCCAGCAGAGGGTTATGCTCTAACGCCAGATCAAAGTCGGTCAAAGCTGCTTCGTACTCGCCTTTTTGAGCCCATACGAGACCCCGGTTGTAGCGCACGGTAGCCTCGCCCGGATCTAGAGCCAATGCCTGAGCCCAGTCAGTTAGTGCTGCCGCTTCATCATCGAGCTGATAATGCACTAAGCCACGATAGCCATGGGCCGTTGCTTGATAGGGGTCGAGGGCGATCGCTTGGTCAAAGTCAGTCAGCGCCGCCGCAAAGTTTTCTTGCTGAAAATGCACCAACCCCCGTCGCAGGAGAACTTCTGCTGGTTCGCCATGAACGGCCAGGGCTGCCGTAAGCACCTGAGTAGCGGCCTGGTGGTTTCCCTGCTGGGTGAGGTTCAATCCCCGTCGTAGTAAATATCGTCCCCGCTGACGCCGCGCCCAAGACTGAAGTGATCGTGACATGACTATTGCCTCGCTGGACAGTTCCATAATGCCCACTTCCAAGCGTGACAAACTTAATTCGTAACAGCAACGACAATTTTGCAGATATGTATCAAAAAGTTGAATTAGGTATGGATTCCTGAAAAAGAAAATAACCCGTTGCGCAGGGGCGGGTTTTGCCAAAGGCTCACGGCAAGACCAACAACGTTAAGCTAAACCCACCTGTACAGATATTGATTTCTGACAATCTCCTTAAGCCGAATGTCATTGAATTAAGGCGGGTGGGCAATGCCTAATCTACGGCAGACCAAGACTTTCGGCGATCTGTAAAGGTTGATTTTCGCTTATGTCAGTGCCATTCTCCTTAAGCCCTACATTTGGGCGTTTGAGGCGCGAGGGGAAGGCTCGCTGCTAGCCGCATTCCCACCAGCATCAGCGATCGCCCACCACCGACTCGACCAGCGGGCGAAACTGTGCCTCTAAATCAGCATGATTAAGCACCAGCGTTGGAAATGGTCGCGTTTCGTAATTTGCGCCAACGGTGAGCGGAAACGGGGGAGCCTCAGCCAAAGGAATCCAGGTGGCTCCTGCCGCTTGCAGAATGGGCCAAATGCCCGCAATGTCCCACACTTTAGGGGTCGCTTCGACGGCTCCGATGGCATAGCCTGCCGCCACGAGCAGCAGGTTGTAGGTGGCCACGCCCAACATGCGCACCTTGCAGGGAAAGGCGGGATGACTCATCACTGCTGTACTACGAGAGCACAGACTAAAAAATTCGTTTTTGCCGGGATCATGGGGACGAGTCGCGATCGCGTCGCCGTTTAAAAAAGCGCCGGTTGGCATGTCGAGACCGCTGTCGCCCGGCCAGTAGCCGTGAAAGCGCTGGTTGAGCGGGGGCACAGAGATGTAGCCAAATACGGGCGTGCCGCGATAAAGCAACCCCAAAGAAACTGCCCACAGGGGAATGCCCTGACTAAAGTTGGTGGTGCCGTCGATGGGATCGATAATCCAGCACCAGTCTTGAGCGGGCAAGACGTGGGTGGTTTCTTCGCTCAGCACCCCATGGTCAGGAAAGGTCTGGTGAATTGCCGTGCGCAACTGTTCATCCGACCATTGATCGTATTGAGTTACCAGGCTGCCGTCTTGTTTTTCTTGGGCTTGGGCACCGCCGATCGCCTTCAACAGGGTGTTGCCCACCTCGGTCGTGATGTCGGTGGAAAAGTGGTAGACCTGATCCCAAAACGCCTGCGTGACTTGCATTCAACTAGTCCAGTTCCATTTCCATGAGGGTGGCGATCGCTTGGCCCGATTCGGTTTTGAATTGCTGCACATTCACACGGATCAGCAAACCAAAGGCGATCACCATGCCGACTGCTTGACAGGCAAACACCAGGGCAAAGGCCAAAAACGTACTGGGAAAAACCTGCCGCCCGATATCCAGCAGCGCCCCCCCCAGCACCGTCGCGCTAGCCTGCGCCATGGCCTGGGCTAAGCCCCACGCGCCGATAAACGTGCCCGCCGTTTCTGCCGCTGTGAGATCAAGCATGAGGCTGACAGCACTATTGGTGAGAATGCCAGAACCGAGACCAAATAGCATCACCGCACTCCGCAGGGTCGTTGGGTTGGCAGTGACGCCCGCCAAAATCACCAAAATGAAGCAGGCCCCGGTGAACAAACAGCCGATCATGGCCGTGTGGCGCTTGCCCAGTCGCGGCACAATCAGGAATCCGGATAGGCCAATGCCCACCAGGATGCCGTACCCCCAAAACTGATTAAGTCCGGCGCTTTCCCCAATGCTGAGGCCAAACACCTCACGGGCATAGGGTTCCAGCACCGGCTGTTGGAGAAACAGGCTGATGGTCATCACCAACAAAAACAGGAAGAAGAAGACCGTTTGTTTCGACGCGGTGAGCACCGCGATCGCCTGGCGGAGCGTGATTTGATCTTCTCGTCCCGCGAATGAAGACCGATTGGCATAACGCGAGTATTTTTTCTCGATGCCCACGGTGGCGACGATGCCCAGGCCCACCACCGTCAGCGGAAATAGAATGAACAGCCGGGTGATGGCAGCCTGCAACGCTTCGGGAGCGATGTTGTCGAGCAGCACTTCGCCCACGATCGCCCCCGCAACGATGCCCACCATCAGCATGGCCCAGACGATGCCGACGAGCTGCGAGCGGTTGTCTTCATCCGACACATCCACCAGCAGCGCCGCAAACGGCGTCGAACTGGTGGCGATGCACAGGCCATACAGTGCAAACATCCCCGCTAGCAAGGCCAGCCAGCCGGTGGTGACGACAGTCCAACCGGCGGCAGCACTTGCCCCCAACTGCCACACCACCTGAATCGCCAGGAATAAGCAAATCGCCTGCAGGCCCATGCCCAACCACACATAGCCCGTGCGGTGATAACCGCGAATCGGTTTGGAGTCTGAGATGTGCCCCATCCACACCCGCGCCGGGGAGACGAACTGATACATGGCAATGGAGCCGCCTGCCAAAATCGCCGGAATCTGCAATTCTGAAATCAAGACCTGGTTCAAAATGCCGAGCGTCAACAGGGACAACAACCCCAAGCCCATTTGAAACAGACCCAACCGAAACATTGTGAACAGGTTGATGCGGGGTAGCGGTGCCGACGACGACGGCACATTTGACGGACGAGGAAGATCGCTGGTAGCCATCAGTTGTGCAGGGTGAAGAACACGAACACTAAAATGGTCGATCGCGGCCCTGAAGGCCAGCACCGATCATTAATAGCATAGGACGTGCCTGCCCCCCCTGCGATCGCTCAACATCGTGGCCGCGTTAATCTTCCATGGCATTGTTGCCAAGGCGCACTACAGTGTGCCCCGACCAAAGTTGTGAATCTTACTGAATCCTCATCCCTAAGCGGGTACCTGGTTCAACAACTTCACGACCCCCAAAGCGGTGGCGGCGGAAGAGGGAGGATTTTGTCCCGTCACTAAGGTGCCATCGGTGACCACATGGGGCTGAAAGGTTTGAGCCCTGCTAAATTCCCCACCCAGTTCCCGCAGGCGGGTTTCCAGCGCAAACGGCACGACGTGATCGAGCTGCACTGCCCGTTCTTCAGCATTGGTGAAGGCGGTCAGCTTTTTACCCTTGAGAATAGAGTCGCCCTGAGGCGTTTTTGCGTTGACCAGGGCAGCGGGACCGTGACAGACGGCACCAATCACTTTGCCCTGGGCATAAAAGGCTTCCACCAGTTGGGTCGTGGCGTCGCTGGTGGCCAGATCCCACATGGGGCCGTGGCCACCGGGGAAGAATAGGGCATCCGTATCGGTTACGCTCACCTGCTCTAGCGGGATGGGATGAGCGAGTTTGGCCTGCGCGGCAGCATCCTGCTGAAAGCGCTCGGTCGCTTCCGTTTGGTTTTCCGGGGCCTGACTGCGGGGATCAACGGGGGGCTCGCTCGGCTCTGGAGCGGCAATCACGACCTCGACGCCCGCGTCTACAAAGGCGTAGTAGGGCGCAGCAAATTCTTCGAGCCAAAAGCCGGTCTTTTCACCTGTGTTGCCCAATTCACTATGGGAGGTCAGCACCATCACAATACGCATACAAATCTCCTAAACCTCAATAGAATTCCGTGAAAATCGCGATCGCTCTCACGTTAGACAGCCCTAGCGCGATCGCCCTCTGCCAAAAGATGTTGTCGGGGGCGATCGCCCCCATCAGCACAATGGTAGGATTTGGGGCACCGAACTGCCACCGCCATTGCCACCCTATGACCCAACTTTTGCAAATCACTTTTCGTAACGCTAACGGCACTTCTGAAGCGGCTCAAAAAGCGGCTTGGGAACGGGCACATCAAATTGCTGCGTGGCCCGGCTTAATTTGGAAAATCTGGATCGCGGACCCGGCTCAAGCCCGGTACGGCGGCATCTATCTCTTTGCGGATGAAGCTAGCGCCACGGCTTATTTAAACGGTCCGGTAGTCGAGAGTATGAAAGCACTGCCAGGGGCGACTGAGTTTGCCGCCCACCGGTTTGAGATCAACAAGGAGCTAACCGCAATTACGCGCGGGCCGCTGCCCTTAAGTCAGGCAGAAACTTAAACAAGTGCCCCGCTATTGAATAGGAGGGGCGATCGCGTCAGCACGAACCGCGAATTTTGCCGTCAAACCCGTGCTTGGTGTCTGGTTTAACGGTGAGGTGGCCGCGTTTACAGCAAGCCGCTAAGCGCCGCACCCCTTTAGGCATTGATCGCGGTGGCTTATGGGTTTGCCGCAAAGGTTTAAGCACTCGCTGTAACCCTTTAGAGGTTGGGGGTGGGGGGGAGTTTGTTGCGGATCTCGATGCGACTGCTCGCGCCTCACGCGCTCAGCCCCCCAGTTTCTTTGATCGCAGTTCTACCGATGGGGCAAACCTGAACCAGAAACCGGGGGTCTCGATGCCCCTTAACCGTTACGGCAGGGTGCGTTTGCGGGTCATGACGCTGATATATTCGCCGTTGCGCCCGGTGGGTAGGGGTTCGCTCCAGGCGAGTCTTTCGCAATAACCCAGCAGGGCCATGCGGTTGATGGCGTCGATAAGCGCGCCGTAGTCGCCGAGCAGGATATGACGAACGGCCTCCTGATTAAAGGAGGGTAGGTTAAAGCTGGCAGGGGCATTGCCCCCGCCGCCGGATGATTGAAACATGCGGGTGTCTCCGTTTTCACGTTAAGGAAAACGGGGAACTTATCTAGCGTTTCCCAAATGAGGCGCAACGAAGAAGCTAGATCATAAAATGATCCCAGACATCTCGCCTTACCTTGCTTAAGTCGGGATGTTCAGGGGATTTGAGGAGCCGCTAACTCCTCTCTTCCCCGCCTAGAACCATTCCCCGTGCAAAAGATAGTACAAGAAGCGATCGCGCCGTACAACCGTATTTATTGATTTGCTGACGCGGGGGCGTTGGCGTAGTTGCTCCGGGGGGCGATCACTGAGTTGCATTAGAGAAGCGATCGGTGCAAGGACGCGCTCTGAGCCTGAAAAGATGTGGAAAGTTTCTCGCGATCTGGTTGATTTCAATAGATCAGCGGAAACTTTCTGCCTATCTACCCGGATAAGGATAATATGCGGAAACTTTCTACAGCGTTTCCTTGCCTGGCAAGGTACGGATTCGGATCTGAAAGTTTTGAATGGCATGGGTTTCAGCGTTTTCGATGTACCTCACGGGAACCGAAACCGCTACATCTAATAACGTTGTTAGCTGGCTCCGCACATAGAGCTTGCACTTGTCCTTCGAGGCAATCGGTCATTCTGAATTCCTCAATACAGATCGTCTGTAGCAATGGTTGATAGACAAGTGATTTGCCGGAATCCAACACTCCCCAGTCAATTACTTGTAAAGAAAAGAAGGTGCATGAATGTCGAGATCGCCCTCAGACTCTGAGCAAAGCCAGCCTCATGACGAGCTTGATTCTCCACCACGATATTCTGAACAACTCCCACTACTCCCTACATTGGCGAATAATAAAACGGAGTGGAGTAGTGTCAGCCTGGAGTATTATCATCTCCCTAAGTTAGGAGAAACCCCAAAGCTTTGTTTTGATCACTATGCGATCGCGGTTACGCTTGGACAGGATTTCCAGCTAGATTGGCAAATTGATGGGATTGCAAATGGGCGGGTGCAGCGGCAAACGCTCTTTCATGGTGGTATGACCCTTGTGCCCATGCAATACGTTCACTGGGGAGCATGGAACCAACCGCACGAAGGATTCGCGATCAGTTTAAAGCCAGATCTGCTGACTCGTAATGCCGCAGAATTGTTAGCGGTTGATCAGGTTGAGTTACTGCCTCAGAAACCTCTGTACGATCCCCTCATTCTTCAAATTGGGTTGGCGCTCAAAGCCGATTTAGAGTCTCATCGCCCCGGCGGAAAGCTATATGCGGAGACGATGGCAACAGCACTGGCAGTTCACCTGCTGAGGAACTATTCCGCGCACAGCCATAAGCCTATTCACCATTCGGGCGGCTTGTCTCCTACACAACTGAAGCGGGTGGTTGACTATATCAATGACCATCTAGACCAGGAATTGAGCTTAGAAGAATTAGCGGCGATCGCCCAGCTCAGCCCCTATCATTTTTGCCGCTCTTTCAAGCGATCGACTGGGTTAACGCCACACCAATACGTAATGCGGCAGCGCGTGGAACGAGCAAAACTGTTGTTGAAGGAAGGCAAGATGAAGGTTTTAGAGATAGCTCTTGCCTGTGGCTTCACCCATCAAAGCCATCTGAATCGCCACTTCAAGCGATTGACAGGCGTGACCCCCAAAAAATTTTCCAAGTCATAGCAATTTTGTGCAAAAACAGCAATTTTGTGCAGGATATTGCCAATGCACTTAATGTATTTTTCCTACATTCTTGAGGTGGTAGCAGATGGTTTCAGAGTTTCCACCTGAATCAATGAGCAAATAAGCGTTAGGAATCATCTATGCTACTTTCAAGCTCCACGAAGCAATCAATTCAATTCATCAACTGCATTACCCATGAGGGAAAGGTACTGCTATTTGGTACTGCGCTTGATGGGAAGATTTATTACACAGTCAAACAAGATGGCTATGAAGATACTCATAACAGTTTGGGTTGGGAGAATTGGAAGAGTTTAGAGTTTCCTAGCGAGAATGATGACGAATCAGTCAAAAAGAAAGAAGAAAAGGAACTAACCTACAAAGAAGGGCCAGAACGCTTTATTCTTCAGTCCCTTTACAGGACAGATGATAAATCTGCTGTTACTCCGGTTCAGTTAGTGTCTGCGTTAGGTCATATTTATGTTTTCCGCCAGTCTACGACCAACACCTTGTTAGTGGATCGCTTCGTTTTAGACGGCATGACCAATACACTCAACCGGAAATATGAAGTGCGCTACCAGCAGAGCCGCAAAAAATATGAACCTGCTAAGAATGATCGAACGAGCCAAGGGATTGGTCTATCTAGCTTCGACTCTCTGAGCTTTCAGGATAAGCAAGGAAAGTTCTTCTACGAGCCTACAACAGAGATCAGTGTCGTTCAAAATCTTTACAAAGGTTGGTTTTCGGTTGTTTTACTACCCACCAACGAGTTGGATAAGTACCGGTGGCATATTTTTGCCTATAACAACAGCAGTAAGAAAGTCGAGTTGATCTCAATTCGAGCTTCGGAGGAAGGCTTATTTGATGTCAAGGATTATACTACATTTGATCCCAAGCCAGGAGAACCAAGTGTTTTAGTGTCCCGTAGCATTCCAGGGATTACTCGGCGTAGTTTTGAATTATTTGAAGTAAAAGATAAGCAAAAGAATTCCCTACAAGTTGCTAATGGGTTATCGGCAACGAAATATGATGTGCAATCTGAGCAGTTAACTCAGGATGGTGAACTTCAACTGATCAAAGATGCCACAAAAGTGATGCTGGTGATCCCTACAGATCAAGGGAACACCGTTGCATTAAGTTTTGCGGCTGCAAAGGATGGAACTCTATCACAAATTTCTGAAAAAATTCCAGACCAGGAGGAATTGCGAAGTGTTAATCGTGCCGTTTTGCTACCTTTGAACACCCTGGATAACATTAGGGCCATTGGAGACAGTACTCCCCCTGCTAGTGGTGCGATTACCAGTATGAAGAGAACCGAAGGCGATCTCGTTCAGATTACTTCAGTAGAAGCCGCGAGTTTAAAGCCTGGAGATAACGTCAAAATCCAAGGTACGACCCATTACAACGGCTATTACCTGGCTCAGAAGATTGATGAAAACACCTTTGAAATAGCAGCAAAGTGGGTCGGTGGCGATAGCAAAAACTGGAAGCTTGGCACTTGGGAAGAGATTCCAAACGAAGAAAGTGGCTTGATTTTTGATGGCATTATTACTGCTGCTGAACGCACAGCCGACGGTAAGTTAAGAATTACAAGTCCGAATCATGGACTGGAGAGTGGGGATGGTGTACAAATCTCTGACACTCAGGGATTGAATGGTACCTATCCAGTTTTTGAGGTTGATGGCAATGGTTTCGTCTTGGATGTGCTGTGGCAACCAGGAACAGCCGCTAATGTCAACCTCGAATCACGCAAGCAACGGGGTATTAGTTTTGATGGTAATGGAGACTACATCGAGACTCCGGCTCTGTTTGAACTGAAACCGCCATCTCCAGACTATGACTTTGGCGAAACGTACTCTGCCTGGATTCAGGTGCCAAGCAGTATGACGGGAGAACAGATCATTGTGGGTGAAAAAGGTCAACTGATGCAGTTGATGCTTAAGGATAGCAAGGTAGTTCTGAAGGTTCAATGCAATGATGGTTTCCACCAGATTAAAGATCCCAATCCGGTGCCTACCAATCAATGGGTGCATTATGCGGGCAGCTTTTCGTGCATTCATCCAAAACCATCGGAAACGACTAGTTCAAACGATAGCTCAAAACCATCGGAAACGACTTTAGTGCTGTGTCGAAATGGGCAGCAGGTGGCAACGAAAGTAGTCCCTGCTATGCCTAAGTCACCTGAAACGAAGCCTCAGGATCAAGACCGTGATGAAAGCAGGAATAGAAAAAAACAATCATGGCTGCCTGAATTCTTGATTGGTGGAACAGCGACCTCCAACTATTTCACAGGCAAAATTGCGGATGTTCAGGTATGGAACAAAGCCCGTGAACCTAAAGAGATTCTAGATAGTATGTATCTTCGGCTGACTGGCAAAGAAATTGGGTTGGTCGGGTATTGGAGGTTGGGTGCCATTGCCGAAGGTGATCAGCGGGAAGTGGTTGATTTTTCTGTGTTTGGAAATAATGGTGTCGTCTATGGCGATCCATTCGTTAGTGCAGTCACTCTAGAGCGCACCCTACGGAACGAGGATACTCAGGTTGAAAAGTATACCAGTGATAATCTGGTTGCAGTGACTCAAGGAGCTACCTATAAAGAGAGCTTTGAGTTTAAGTTGGACGATGAGTCTCTTGATCCCAATGACATTGATGGAACTGGGAAGAAGGTCTTTGAATTTGCTTACTGGGGTAAAGCTAATCGCGACTCAGAAAAGCCAGAATTCTTTACAGGAGTCACGGAAACCTTCCAATTTAAAGATGGTTGGCATCAGGCTTCTGCAAGCTTTACTGTCCCCGATGGGGTGAAACTGCTTCGTTGCTTTGGGTTGAGTAATGTCTCCGGTAACTGGGAAACTCTGGAGATTCGCAAGCATCGGATGCAACTAGTGTCTGATGCTATTACTGAAGCAAAATATAGCGGTGAGGTTAACCTGACAACTCTAGACGATCAACAAGTTGAGCGCAGAGAAGCTTTTCAGAAACTGGCACGGTATGAGCAAGAAGAAGCAGCTTTGATGCTCCGTAAATGGCAGCTAGAGCAAGCGAGCAAACCAGATATAAAAAGTAACTTAGAGAGCCGAATTGCATCTTTGAAGACCGAAGTGGCTACGCTTGAAGCCAACTATAACGTTGAGGTGAGTAATTCTGAAAATTACTGGTGTAAAATCGTCTCTCAGTGTAGTGGAAAGGTTATTACTGTATCAGGAGGTGGAGCGAATGACGGCACCCCTGTACATCAATATGCTTGGGGAGACGTAGACTACCAAAAATGGATGTTCAAGCGTGTTGAAATCCCATACTGCGAAATTGTTTGCAAACACGCAGGAAAAGTTTTGAATGTCAATGAATCTAGCCAGAGAAATGGGGGTGACATATCTATATGGCATTCTGCTAATGTAGACCAACAAAAGTGGATTGTTGCACTAGCAGGTGGCGACTCTGCTCTCTATAGCTTCACAGCCAAACACAGTGGCAAGGTCTTAGATGTAGCCAATGGCAGTATAGACAATGGTGCTAAGATCCATCAGTGGGAATGGAGCAATGTAGAAAACCAAAAATGGAAAATCGAGAAGCTTGAACCTTGTAATGATAGAATTTTACTTGCTAACAAGGTATTACAGGAAAAGAGAGCCGACCTCACAAAGGCGGAAAGTGATTTACGCATTATCAATGATGCTGACAATAAATTGAGCCTTGTAACTGATCGACTTGAGGTTGTTCAAGGGGAGATTGCAACCCTGACCTCAGGACATAGTGGTAGCGAGCCAGTTGCTGTGGAAATGGCACTCCTGAAAATGGATGCCCGAAAATTAAAGACTCAAGGTGCATTGTTAGATTTTGTCCGCTCTGCCAGTCGCATTGCTGCCATTGAAACCTGTGAAGGCAATGTGCAGCTGAGCTACTTTGATGACCAAGGTAAGATGCGGCAGACCAATTTCGATGCCACGGCTGACAGCCGAAACGCCCAGTTTGAACAGTGGCTTCCTGATCAGTTACCTGTCTGTTTGAAACTTTCTGGCAATGGCTCTATCAATTGTGGAAATATAGATCTGGCTAATCATAGTTTTACCATTGAGTTCTGGGCAAAACGAGATCAACTTGATCAGCAAGCATTTGTTCTGAGTCAAGGCAATCCTGTTAAAAATAAGTGCCTACATATCGGCTTCCTTGTTGATGGCAAGCTTACCTTTGCTTTCCAGGATAACGATCTCAACACCGAAAAATATTATAACGATTTTGAATGGCATCACTGGGCTTGTGTTTATGACAAAGAAGTTAAAACACGGACGATTTATCGAGATGGTGAGCTAATTGCAACGCAAGAGAATGTCGCTGAAGGTTATCAAGGTTCTGGAGATTTAATCCTTGGGCAACACATTGACGGGAAGCATCCCTTGGTTGGCAAACTTGCAGAAGTCCGAATTTGGGACATTGCCCTAACAACAGAAGAAGTTGAAATCAACAGTAAACTACGGCTCAGTGGAAATGAGCCTGGATTGCTTGCATACTATCCCTTACACGAAAAAGATCTCGTAAGAGATTTTACTGGACAGCAGAAGAATAAACCGATTCAGGGCACTGTGAGTTGGTGTAGATCTGCAATACCCATCGGTCAACTTAAGCGTTCGGTCGTGAAGTTAGATGGAGTTGATGATTACCTGTCTTTACTTGAAATGACTCATGACTTCTCCAAAGGATTTACAGTAGAAGCCTGGGTGTGTTACGACAGTTTCAACTCCTGGTCAAGAATTATAGATTTTGGTAACGGTGAGCGATCTGACAACATCGTGCTTGCAAATGATGGGATCTCTAACAATGTGGTACTCGCTGTTTACGTAGGAGGAGCGTCACAGCACATTACAGCATGGGATGTATTAGAGCTTGGACAGTGGACGCACCTGGTTGCCACAGTAGATGAATCAGGGAATGCCAAACTATACAAAAATGGGAAGGAGATTCAAGCAGGTCAAGTGAACCTTCCTAGTACCCTCACCCGTGCTAACAACTATATTGGTAAGAGTAATTGGTCTCAAGATGGCTACTTTGATGGCAAGCTTAGCGATGTTCGCCTCTGGAACAAAACCCGTACTGAGCAGGAAATTCAGGCTGATATGCATAAGCGGCTCACAGGCGAGGAAGAAGGGCTGATTGCCTATTGGTCGCTCCAGGAAATTCAAGGTGATGAAGTTTTAGATTTGAAAGGTACCAATAATGGAACAGTTGATGGTGCAGTGACTATTCAAGATACTTCGCTACCGATTGTTGGAGATACCTTGATTAGCTGCGAATACAGCGCGTTCGGGGTGGATGCTAACCAGAAAAAAATTGCCATTATGCGGCGTTTCTTTGCTTCTACTAGCGGAGCAGGTGTCAATTTGCTATCAGGTCAGCGCATTGAAGAATTAGAACCAGTTTGGGTTGGCAATGCTCAAGTGAAACCCACTTTGCTGGGTTACATCGAAGGTGCTCCACCTGTCCCCAGCGAAAATCTAACCTTAATGACCTCTGGTACAGCGGCATTCAGAAGCTATAACGATGCCTCATCTGTTGAGCTTTCCACTAATGAAAGCGTATCTTACAGCTGGAATCGCTCTCAGGATGCGGGGCTTGGAGGCACCTTTTCGTTTTTTGGAGGTATTGCCTGGAATGCTGCCCTCGCAAAAGGAAAGTTTGGTGGAACGCTGGATTCAACCTCAAAATACAGTTTTTTGAATACGTCTAACATCTCTGCTTCCTCTGGATTACAGGTTACGAACCGATTAAATCTCCATGGTTCAGTTGAGCAGCAAGCTGGGTTTCCCTATCTAGGTAAGCGTTTTGTCCCTAAGAACATAGGTTACGCGCTAGTTGTATCTGGTTTAGCGGATATGTATATTGTCCGATTGAGCCGCAGTAAAAAAATGGTGGGCTACCAGATGCAACCCAACGAAGATATTCCTTTGGATGTGAATACCATTACGTTCTTAATTAATCCAGCTTATACCATGAACGGCACTCTAGATGGGTTGACAGGTAGTAGGGCAACAAGTCAGCGATTCTTCCAGCATGTGCCAGAGATGAGATCGCAGCATGGTTCTCTCTACCCAGCCAGCTACTTTCGTTTGCGAGAAGCATATGCGTTGAAGAAGCAAATTAGCTATCGAGACAATCAGAGGAAGGCGTACTTCGAAAACTTCAATGCACGGCTAGTCCATGAAGCTTCTTTAGATACGATAAAGGAAACAGAAAACTCAAAATACAATACTGGCGCACCTATTGTTGGTCAGGAGAACGAAGCTGCGAAATCTGCTGATGGCTCAACAACAAGGGATAATACTGATGCAATTGCCGATAAAAGCGTGAAGTCAGAAGAAGTAGAAAAGAAGAAAGAAATTGCATCTCGATTCAAGCAAGTATCTCAGCAAGTTCATGCCACAGAATGTTTTGCAGGTTGGCAAAAAAAAATGGAAAATATTCAACTTCTTGCCAGCAAGCGCAATATTGTCAACACTTATGTATGGGATGCTGATGGAGGTTTTTATTCCGAAAGCCAACAATTTGCAACAATTGTTGAACACACGATTGGTGGCTCATTTAGTTTCACTGGGGCTTTGGGTTTACAGTTTGAAGAAGGTTCAGCTACTCTATTAGGTCATTCTATTTCTCTCAAAGCTCAATTGACAGCTCATATGACTCAGACAGTAACCAAAAAGGAAGCTCGAAGTAAAGGGTTTGCACTTAACGTATCGGTTGCTGGGGTCGAGCGGCAAGGCGTGACGGATTACAGAGATCGTCCCCTCTTGCCCGGTGAAAAAGTCGATCGCTATCGCTTCATGAGCTTCTACCTGGAAGGCAGCACCAACAATTTCAACGACTTTTTTGCCTATGTGGTCGATCCAGAATGGTTAGCTAGCAATGATGAAGAAGCGCGTGCTTTGCGTCAGGTGAATACCAGTTCACCCAACAAAACCTGGCGAGTGTTGCATCGAGTTACCTATGTGGAACGTCCTGCTTTAATGAGTTAGATCTTGTAGTTTGGGTTGAGACACGGAAGCCAACACTCACAAGCTTTAGCCAGCACTAAGCAATCCCTTTCGCAGGTAACAGACGCAAGCTAACAACGCCCATGCACAACCGACCGCCGAGAGTTGAGCGGTCATGATGCAAAGGCTATCTGCGGCGGGTGATGGGCACCGTTAGACTGTTGTACCGCGATTGCCGATAAACTGCTTTGTAATGAAAGGAGACGTCATTGCTGAAAGCAGCCCACCATAATCCAGGTTGAAGTTCACTTCACTGCCAACCTTGCAATCATAGTTATGGCTGTCAAGAACAACATGATCACTGCTAGAACCCAGTATTTCTAGATCGTCATTAGGTCTTAAGCCAGATACTAAAATATCCTGCCTCCCTAAGGCAATAATAACTCTGCGGCGAATACCGCGATCGCGGAAAGTGGGAACAACCCCAAAAGCGTTCTGACAAATCTCCCCAAAGGGTAAAGATGGCTTTTCTTTTGATTCGATCACTTCAGCAATTAATCTGAAGGCGCTGGTGTTTAAACCGGGAATAACTGTTCGGTTAATGGTTTCACGACCTAAAAGAATCGATTCACCCAGACGTAGATTGTTGATTCGTCCGATCTTTTGTGCAGATTTGTACCATTCATAGTTGGCTGAATTTCCGCCCGAAATTATTTCCAACTTAATCTGAAATTCTTTTTCAATCGAATCAGCTAATTCAGATAATTCATACATTTTTTGGTTATCTGGCTTGATTCCGCCATAACAAGCTAAATTGCAGCCAATTCCAATGATTTTAATATGGGGTAGGTCAATCGTCTTTTTGATAAATTGGGACAGATCACCAGGAAGTACTCCCTCTCGCAGATCGCCCAATTCCACCATGATAATGATTTGGTGAATTGTATCGTATACCTGGGCATACTGGGAAAGTTCTCTCACCGTCTCAAGTTCCGTATTGAGACTAATATCCACATTTCTAATCACCGCTTCTGCTTGACTCAAAGCCGTACGTAGAAGCACAAACTGAGTCGAGATCCCCGCATTTTTCATTCTTTGGATATTTTCAATGCGCGAATCAGCAATGAATTTTACGCCACCTTGAATCATCGCCTCCGCGATCGCCGGATCTCCTAGTGTCGCTTTGGAGACTCCCATTAAGGCAATTTCTTTTTGCCCATAAAGTTCGGATAGTATCCGAGTATTATGCCGGATTTGAGATAGAGAAATTTCTATCCTTGGCAGTAACGCTTTCATCTATATTTGTCCAAGCGTTTTGGGTCTATTTCAGCGCCAATAGAGGCGTTTTTTCTAAGCGGCTTCGCGTGTTTTTTTGATTTAGCCTTGGAAAGCGATCGCCTAAAGCTTGCACAAGTTTTTGACACCCGTAGTTCAACACATCGGTGGTTGGTAAACCAAAGCGGTCTTCATAATCCGTGATGATTTTCGGAATTTCTTCGTCTGTTAGGTTTTCGTGATTTAATGCGATCGCAATCACCTGAGATTGAGAGATGGCTTCAATCAGTTGAATTTCGCTCTCAACCGTAGGCATCATTAAATTAGGGAAATCACAACGAGATTTTCGGGCCGGTGGATGTTGCAGAATAATTCCATCAGGCACACTTCCCTTTAGAATACCAATCGAACTCATAAAGGCCGGATGGCTAACTGAGCTTTGTCCCTCGACCAAAATAATGTCGGGATGTTCGTGTTCAAAAGCCTGAACAACAGCGTTTTCTAATTCCCCAATCGCAAATTGGGAAATCAGCGCATCCATTGAGGCACCATACTTTGCCCCCTGCATCAGGCTCGTTTGTCCGGTCGCAATCATGACCGATTTCAACCCTAAATCGTTTAAGGCTTTGTTGAGTTCCACTGCGGTAGTCATTTTTCCACAGGCACAATCGGTGCCTAATATCGCAATAACCGGAACATTTACCTTCGATATTTGCCCCGTAAAGACACGAGAATCTTCTAGTTTTGGCGGTTTTCTGATGTCTGTGATTTGGATGTTGCACTTGGCAGCCATATAGGCAAATTCTTGATCTTCGGAGAAGAATTGGTGAAGACCGTTAATGATATCCATTCCTTTTCCCATTGCTTCCAAAATGAGAAATCTTTCTTCTGTGGAGATATAAGTATCTAAGGGTGCTTTTCCATAGATGTAGCAGTCTGGAACCTCTAAAAGGTTACTTAAAGATTCATCTAGAGTGGCAAAAATGGGAATATTACTCTTTTTATCTCCCAATGCTTCTCCAGCATCTTGACCGGCTAATGAACTATCAAGAATCCCAACAATAGTATAAATTTCAGAGTGTCTAACGAGTCCTGCGGCAGTTTTTCCGTCTACCAAACCAAATTCTTTCTCGCAATAAACCAGAGCTGTTTTTTTAATGATTGTCATTCAATTAATTTCCTTCAATTTATATCTAAAGTCTCCAAGAAATACAAAAACTTCTTGAAAATTACAAAGCTTCTCTAAAATAAAAGACTCTATTGGTAGCATTGGCAGGCAAAATTACGCTCCAAATTTGTCTGATTTGAAACTTGTGATTTGTTTGTTGTCACTAGAAAGATATGCAGCGCAAGCTACGCAATCTTGTAAATCTTTTGAAAAGCCTAAGTGTTGTCGGTTCTGTAGCGAAAATCTCAAGTCCTAATCGAGTTTCGGTTTAGACTTAGCGTGCCTCAACTGTAACACACATTACCATTTTGCATTGAGTGGCCGAACAAATCGCTGAACCGGAACGAACCAAAACTTGTCTGTAGTGTTGCAAAGGCTCTCTCAGTCAGGTCGGCTCAATTGTTAACAATATGCTGAACCAGTTGTTCTGGTTAATTGAAATTTTTGCTTCCAGCGATCGCCCTCCTTATTTGCGCGATCGCTGAAAGCAGAAAGCCGAGCAAACCAACTTCCTGGATGGAAAGATTTACTCGGCCCCTGCGATTAGCAATGCTCAACTCTATCGCTTAATCTGCGGTGTGACGCCCTTTGATTCCATGCAAGCTAAATACTCCAATTCCGTTTCATCGAGCTTGTAGTCGTCGTAATTCGATTTGGTGTCAAATACCTTTTCGAGAAAGTCATTTTTTGACTCTTGTAAGGCCCGAGCTAAATTCGGTTGGCTCAGCTTTTTGGGCAGGCATTCCGCCATCGCGGTCAGATCTCGTCCGTCAGCGGTCATATACTTTGGGGCATCTGCTAAGGAGTCAGCGACAGCAGGGCTAGCCATCCCTAAAAAACAGACGATGAGGCCAACGATGAGGCCTCGCACGGAGTACTGAGCCAAAGAGCGTAACTGTTTCAGACTATGCAGCATAATGAGAAAATTTGTTAGTAAAGCACAGCCGTATCCTAACGAAATTTATTAAGAAATGTGAAAATAGTCGTTTATTGAAGGGAAATCTCGCCATCCTCCATTAGCGCGATCGCTTTAACGGTGCTTAGAGGTCGTTGTGACCGACCTTCCGAGTCAATTATCGATGGTCGAATGGCACTGCACTAAGATGGACATTACCCATCGCAGATGCTTGAAAGGCTTGATCTACCGTAGGGTGGGCATCGCCCACCGGCTTTAATTCAGTTACATTTACCGATAGTCAAGTCGAGATATCAAAGCGCTTCCGGTTAATGGCCCCACTACGAGCTAATCCTGTAGGGGTTTGGCAACGGCTGCCGCCCCCTGTTTAACAAAAAAGAAGCGTTCCATGGCCGTGGCTAAGACTTTGCCCCCTGTCCAGGGTTGTTTCTTAGGCGGGGCAAAGCCAACCAATTGAGCTAAGGCGAGCGTGGCCTGACGCAACGAGTCAACGGGGCGGCCCGACAGGTGATGCAACAGGGTCAGTTCATCGGGGTCAAACATCGTCTCAGCCGGTTGTTCTGGGTCATGGCGCAAGGCATAAGTCAGCCCTAACAGTCGCCCAGCGACCACCGAATAGAAATCACCCCGAGCGGCAGGACCCCGTCATCCATCAGCAACACGTTATGTTGCATCAGCCCCCGCACCTTGCCCTGGATGCGCCCGAGCCCCGACATCTGTGCCTGACCCGAGTAGTTATAGTCCGTCGTGTCTTGGGCCGCTATCAGATACTCGCGATCGCTCGCCTGCGCCCGTGCTCGCGTCGCCGCGACGTGACCGGACAACGTCGTGGAATCGTTCATCTCATCCCTGGAAAACAACCCGGCGACGGTTTGCCTGAAACGATTGCCCATGCAGCTCGAAAAGGACAGGGTGGGGCGCTCGCAGGTCAGCTCGTAGGCTTGGTTCAGGCTTTTTTGACCTGCGGTCAAAAGGCACTTAAACCTCATCCAGATTCAGAAGTGGAGTTTTGGCATGTGGGAAACCTCACCGCCTTCTCAAGGAGAGGTTTGACAAGACTCTGGTTCCTCTCCTTTGAAAGGAGAGGTGAGGTGAGGTTCTGCCCGATCATACAAAACTCCAGTTCTCAACTTAGACGGGGTTTA
>Ga0081520_100189_pt1 | contig 41297 bp, 28 predicted proteins | sample HotLakmasection1_FD_70988 | JGI IMG/M metagenome (GOLD analysis project Ga0081520, IMG submission 70988) | Hypersaline microbial mat communities from Hot Lake, Washington, USA - Section #1 (SPADES assembly) (version 2) | ecosystem: Environmental > Aquatic > Non-marine Saline and Alkaline >... | reverse complement strand
TACGATTGAGTCCTGTCATTGCCCGTAACAGACGGTCATCCCGGAAAATGCGTTCTAAGTTCAGCATGGGTAAAGCAGCAACCAACTGCTGATGATTATCCCTTATTTCCCAACAGGTCTATTGTAAGTTCGCACCACCATAGGTTTCATACCCCGCCGCTTCAGCAAGCTGTGTTGAAGTAATCGTGCGCTTGGGAGCTTTGAAGTGCGCTGCCAGCATGGCTCGATGCCCGACTGTAAGGGAAGGGGCGATCGCTTCAAATGCTCGCCGATAGTCGTCTACGGTTAGAGGTGTTTTGAGTTCGGGAAAGCCTGGATACCACTCTTTGTGATTACCGCCATAGTTGTCCATGCTGGCGCGCGTCAGATATCCACCATGGGAAGGAATATAACTGTAAATGCTGCCATACCCTGGAGACTCACTCCAACTGATGTTGAACGCACAAAACTTGGGATAAAAACACAACCCAGCATGAGGGAGATAATCATGAATCCACCAGGCTAGTGGACGAAAATTACCTGTCTCCTCGTATCTCTGCAAATACCAGTTGACAACAATACATACGGTACCGCCCATATATCCATCATGAGTCAACCAATCCCAAATATGCCCAGCCCGATTGTTCTCATTTGAACCACAGCTATGTTGCTTCTCATTACCCAACTGATTGACGGTTGGCGATCGATAGGCTGAACGAATCGAAATTCGACCGAATGCCTCTTGCAGTGGCTCCAGCAATTCTTCGCAAATTCGCTCGCCTACTCTGACAGCCAAATCTGGATTTTCTGGAATATTGGGCACACCATAGAAATTTGAGATTTCACTATATAAGAAGTCACGCATGAAGAAGCTTTTGGACAGACGGATCCGACCCAGCTTTTCTAAACCCTTAAAAGATTGAATAGATTTCATAGAAGGCATTTAGCAATAGCGCAGTGGCAATTACACTTAAGATTCCCAGCTTCCATCAAAGAGCTACATATCACTGCCTCTAAGTGCAGCTCGCCACCATCGGATCTGCTAGGGGCATCGACATTCCATCCACAACCTTTGGGGAGCACAAGTAACAAAAAACTGCGAGTCTCCAAAAGCACCGCAGTTCAAAAGCATTGGGCAGGAAAGAATTAACTGACCTGATCATTCCCCATCAACTCATCCAGCAATCGCTGGCGTTCTTCAGGCGAGAGCCGCTTCATCTCTCGCTTCATCCGTTCGACTCGCGCCTTGTCGGGCTTGTCGTCTTTCTCCGCTCCATCCATTTCCTGGAATAGTACCCGGTCGATCGCCTCCTGAATGGGGCGAGCTTTTTCCTCGGGCGTGCACCGTTCGTAAGTATTCCGCATTGTGACAACACTCATGCCCATCGCATAAGCTAACGATTGCAACTCCTGCTCTGATAGCCCTACCTGAAAAGCCCAAGTAGCCCAGAGGTTGCGATAGAAGTGAGGATTGATGCGCACGTTGAGGTACTGAAAGGATGCCTGGGAGTAGGAACGAGCAAATCCTGAGAGATTAGACTGTTTCCCCGTTCTGGGTTGAGGCAGAAACCACGCCCATCGCCAAGGAACTTGCTGAGCCGAGCGCTGAGCTTCATAGAACGTCGTTTCGGGGTTAAATTCCATGATGCCTTTGGTGATCCACTGCCCACGCTTGCCCATGAGTTCAGGATCCCACCAATCATAGCGATGGGGGTTGGAATAACCCTCCGGTATCCAGCGACCGCAGACGTACTGATCCAGATAGTCATAAAAACAACTTCCATCTTCAAACTGGCGATTGGGCAGCGGCATTCTGTAAGTGCCATATACCCGGTCAGTTTTGTAATCCCTAACTTCCAGAATCCATAGCCCATTTGGGTAGAGCTTGCCCCGATGACTAAAAACCTTGTAGATGAAGTTATCGCAGAGTTGGCCGAACTTATCTTTCTCCCGTGCCTCGACAGCGGGTAGGGGCCAGTAATATTCTCCATTCGGTATGTCACTGGGTCTCTCTATAGGACAACTCATTGCCAGTTTGATGCCCCGGTATTCACTCTGACGCCGTGGCGGTACGTCACAGACTAAAGCGAGCTTCAGGTAATTGAGAGTAGAAGAGGCGATCGCCCATCCTGTTCGAAAGCCCCCCGTATGCCAGCGATGCCGACACCACTCGCGCATAGGCTTCAGCACTTTCTCCCGTACGGTCGTCAGCACCGTCTTTCCGGGTAGAGCTTGTGGCATTTTGAGGGTCTGGTCAGCCACCGTTGTCTGTTTCTGCCGCCACTCCTGGTTAACTCGGTTCTTTTGATGTAGCAGATCTTCGATCGTATTGAAAATCGGGATTTGCTTATAATCGGCCTCTCTCTGCACATCATCACGATACCGAAAGTGGCAGAATCTCTGGAGAACAGTCAGCTTAGCAATGTGTGTTCGGGGACTGAACGAAGAGTTTTGATCTACAAGGAACTGGAAGTATTCAAAAATGAAAGTTTCCAGCTGCCGTTGATGCTTGCGCCACAACTTCTTCTGCTCAATTGTCGAGAGGGTTGCTAATTCCTCTTCGGCAACGTAAGGAACGAGGTGATCCAGGGTCAATTTCTCAAGGGAGACATTCCTGAAGCGATGGAGGTAACCCAAAAATAACCGCACATTTTTGAGATAGGTTTGTGCTGTCGATGTCTTCACAGGGGCAAAGATGCGTCCTGGGTAGTGTGGAGCCTCCAGAAATCGCTGAAATTCTTCAACCTCTTCGCGTAATGCATCGGGCATCTCCGCATTATCCAGCCGATAATACTGGTAGACGCCCCGGCGTCCAGTCAATGGAAGCTTAACTGAATGGGATCCATGATAATCCAATGGTGGACAACACCCATCTAAAATGTGTTGAGACTTGGGGCGTTGACGTCGGCGCTGTTGTGTATCGGCAAAGCTCAACAACTTTTCAAATCGAGCACGATAAGTATTGCGACTAGACCGGCTGACATGATTGCGCTCGAAATAGCGCTCTAGCGCCTGCCGTCCTTCTTGCTGCAGATGTTTGACCGAAAGCTGTTTCAGTGCTTCCTTGGCGGCTTGCTTATCCGCTCGTGTTGTTTTACGACCGGAACTTTTAGGCTTGAAATTTCCCAGTTCAATTTGTACCCAACGTAAGGATGTATCTGTTTCGCTGAGTATTTGTTTTGACTGATCTTCATGACAGATTGTTTTGAGGTGAGCTGTATAGCGTCCATGAAGTTCAAAGACAGAGAGAGTGTTCATAATAAATTGCCTCATTGCTTTTTGGGAATAGACTCGAAAATGGATCAGGATATGTTGAGAAGCTTGGGGCAGGTAGTGCCCAACTTGCAGAGAATCACAATAAAAGCACTGACTTATTGTTAATAGTACACCTGTTCATTGAATGCACCTTTTACTATGAATCCCACAAGTCCTGTTAAATATTGGCTAAACTAAGATGTATCAAAGGGTTCAAGTAAAAAGTTGGAGTTTGTCATAATAAATCCTCCGAAAACTCTCAATAAATAGGAGGTAATCAATAAATGCTGGAGTGGGGCACGCATTGGGAAGTAGCTGAACTAGGGGGAAGTCTGTAGTGGCAAAAGATGAAAAGTGAATGAATTTAGGAAATCCATATTTGCTAACAAGAACTAGAGTCTTGCTCCTGGCTACTGCTATGCATAGTGAGTACAGCTTGAAGTGCATCCTCCATACGCAGTAAGCGTTCAAGAACTTCGGTTGCAGATAAACCAGCCTTCTGTGCAAATGTTGTGAGGTTTGCGTGAGCTGTTGGGGTCAGACTAAAGTTCACCTGTTTCTTTCGCTCACCATAGGGATTATCAGCTTGACCCCGCATCGATTTTCTTCCCTTACAAGAGACCTTTCGTTGATGAGGCTCACGTTTTTGATTCTTCTTTTTCTGTGTCATTAGGTAGCTCCTGGGTTTAAGCAAAATAGGGCCCGCAGCTATGCCGCGAGCCCTACATTGGAGGATCTCAATTAATTTTTAGTCCGTTGTCTGAGGCGATATCTTCACCTCTTGCCGCCAATTATAGTTAATCAGGACTTACCTGTCATACATCAATTAAAAAAGAAATATGAACAGAGTATTGAATCTTAAGCATTATATTTTTAATGCCAGTAGCTGCCAGGCTTCAGGTCATATATACCAGCTGAATTAATAAGAGTGGATACTTGGCTGCAAATGGAATGACTAGTAAAAACCATTATTTTTTCGTCTTGCTGATTAGTTATAGATGCATTAACCGGGAAACTACTGAGAAAACTGGATAAAAAAGTTTATGCGAAATAGTTGTCAATTTTCTAGCTTTATGAGCTAATCTCGAAGGATAAAAGGTAAGTATGTACTTATCAATATTTGCAGCTTTGTAGTGCTGCTAGGGATGCTTAAGAGCTTCCCTTTGACCGCAAAATTTATTTCCACGATCGCTCCGAGGCACCGTGCATTATGCGCGGTGCCTTTTTGCATTTATTCGGCGATGAGGGAATATTTTCACTCCTACCGAGGGCTCTAAAATGTTTGTTCCTTCTCTACATGGGAAAAACCTCTGTCAGCTAGTCAAGGCGTCAGAAGCCGCAGTAATACTGGGCGTTAAGCCTGGAACATTGAAAAAGTATCGGCTTGCCAAAGACTCGAGCTTAATCCCAGGTATCCATTACCACCTGATAAACCCGAGGGTTGTGCGCTATCACCCTGAGTTGCTGCTTGACTGGTTTATCAATCAGCAAACACCAGAGTTGCATCAGCAAACAATTGAACTGTACCTATCGCTGGTGCCAAGTAACCAGCCCAAGTGTCGCGGACGGAGGGCTAAATGATGGACGAGCAACATGCGCAAACAATACCAAGCGATCGCCCCACCTCTCCACCCAAACCTCCCCTACGCCAACGAAGAGATATCCTGATTGGATGAAAGCTCCACAAGACTCACAGCTACTTTCCTCTCGACAAAATCAAGCAAAGTGCCAGAATGGGATTTATGCACGCTTTCGTTTTCCAGCCTTTTCTCGCATGGATGTCATCCCTGAGCCACAAGTAGAGAGCCGCTTCCCCGATTGTGTGGCGATGAAGCTGCACCTGCGGGCGATCGCCCCTCCTCAACCAGCAGGATTTATCCAGCCAGGGGTGGCAACTCAGCCCAAGGACATCGACCTTAGCCTCACGGTGAACTTTAGTGGGGAGCAGGAGATCGAGGTGCCTGGGGGAAAGCGGTTAGGGTTGCCGGGAGGGCGAGCGACTTTTGGGGTGCGGCGAGGAGAACTCCGGTTCACGCTGCACAACTGCAATCTTCCTCTCGAAAAGATTTCCCTGTCCAAGCCGTTCAAGGTTTCCATCGAGGTGGAGCGGCAGCAATCGCGTTCCAGTGAGCTTCAGGCAGGAGTATCTCTGGATAACCGCAGTGTGGGGGCAAATGTGACCCAGGGATCGGCGGAGAAGATGATGATGGAGGTCTTTCAGGTGAAGAAGGTGGGGTCTGAGGAGCATCCTGCCTGGATCTTTGAAGCGATAGTTGTCTAGGTGTTAATTCGTGGAAAAAGAAATCTGAAAGCCAGGAATGGCAAGACTATCAAGAAATAGCCGTTTTTCCTTTCCCGGTTTTTAATCCAGATTTACAGGAGAAATGGATTTTGCTTCTCGCAGAGGAATTCGCCGCTGAAGATTGCAATACATGCTGGAACGAGGTTCTGATATTTCTACAGCCGTAAAATAACACCTAGACAACTATCATCTTTGAAGCCTATGGCGATCGCACCGTCCTGGAAGGAATGCTTCAAGAGACACAACTGGGTACGCTCTGTATCGCTGAGCCCCCTTGCGAGATGTCGGCGACCTTCACGGCGCGGGGCGAGGATATTCGCATCACCTGGGGAAAGCTGGGACTAACGCAGGATATTCACCGCAACAAGCTGGCTGTGATTGAGAGGGCGATCGCCCTCCGTTACCTCAAACCCCTAGTCGAAGCCGAACCCATTTGCCAAGGGAGGTGGAAATATGGCTGAATCTGCTTCATTTAATGAACTGGATAGCCTCCTTGGAGAAACCCTGGATAGTGATATCACAAACTTCTTCGAGCTAGCCGCAATGCTAGGGCTAGATCCCAAACGAGACTTTGCAGGTGCCGACTTGTCCGGAACGGATATTGCTGAAGGGGATTTGGCTGGAGCAGATCTTACGGGGACAGACTTAAGAGGAGCAAACCTTAGTTCTACTAACTTGCAAAAAGCAAAGCTTTCAGGTGCTCTTCTTGACAACGCACGTGTACATCAAGCAGTAATGACTAACTGCGTAGGGCTTTCAAAAACTCAGAAGGACGATCTTAAAAAAAGGGGGGCTATCTTTGAGGCTGCCTCTGTAAGGAATACAGACCCTAACGTCTCCATCGAGTCGGAAAAGTTAGAGCGAAACCTGCCCACCCTTCATGTAGGTGATACTGTTCGTTTGGGTATAGTAATTCAGGCAGGTGGGAAGAGGCGTATTCAGCCCTACGAAGGTACTGTCATCGCTATACACAATAGCGGACTTAATCAAACTATTACCGTTCGCCGGCTTTTCCAAGGGATCGGAGTAGAGCGAGTATTCCGGTTACGTTCGCCTCGTATTGCCAGCATTAAGGTGTTACGACGGGGGAGAACCCGGCGGGCTAAGTTGCTTTCCTCGCGCCGTCGCAAGGGTAAGGGACGGGCTTGAAGAAACGTTTGAGCGTCCGGGGCATCACAAGGGATTTGAGTGAAGGGAGAATATTCGCACTGTCATTACCCCAAACGGCGTCAATCCTCGAAGCTAAACTTGTTTTGAGGAATCGATTTCTGATGAACTTTCAGAGGCTCGTGTCCTTGTACCCCGGTAAGTTCTGCAGCTCAAAAAACAACCCAGTAGGCGATACTGGGCTGTTTCAGCCTGCGCCAATGCAAACGCTGAGATTTCCTATGCCGACAACGTCACCCGCTTGGTGAGAATCCGCATCACCTCACCAGGGTTCACCGTCGGAAGTTGCCGTGACCATTCCTCCGGGCGGGCATAGCCAAGCTGGAACATGGTCATCACGAAATTGTTCACCACTTGGGGAGAGCCGATCGCCAACACTCTCAAGATGTCGGGGGAGGGGCGATCTCGGAGGTCGATCAAAGGCTGAGGGTTTGCCCCCACTTGGGAGACAGTTGTACACGGATCAGCTAATTGTCTGGTTTCTGTCATCATGGGTCTAACTCCATATCGGGGTTGCCCCATCCGTGCGCCTTCCAAACGAGCGGGTGGGGTTTTGATTTGGATGGTAGCACTTATTTGATATGTATTTGTGTCATTTTGAGCCGTAATGGGTCTATATTTGTCTAGAATGACCTGTCAGCGGCTAAAGGTGCTTTGATGAATGGGTGAAAGCATGATGATGGACATGAAGCGATTAGCCGCCTACCTACCTGACCCGGTCTACGAGGAGCTTGAGAAATGGGCTACAGAAGAGAAGCGTAGCCTGAGTAACCTTGTGGGCTATCTGCTCGAAGCGGCGGTGAGGGAGCGGCAGAAGCGAGAATCTGGCGGACAGCCGCCAGCAAACGACGAGGTCTGAGGCGAGGTTGCTGAGCCGTAGGCGGGTAGTGAGCGTGAGGTGTCTGAATGACTGGGACGCCGCAACTCAGCTATAACTAGGGCAAAGTAGGGCACCCGGAGAGCGGCAGCGATGACCCCCGAAGCGGCATATCACGAAGCAGAACGACGGATTGAGGCAGCAAGACAAGCGAATTCAACAAAGCTTAATCTCAAAAACCTGGGGCTGACCCAGATGCCCAAAGAACTGGGGCAACTCGCCAATCTGACGGTGCTTGACCTCTCCCAAAATCAACTGACCCAGGTGCCCAAAGAACTGGGGCAACTCGCCAATCTGACGGTGCTTGACCTCAACCAAAATCAACTGACCCAGGAGCCCAAAGAACTGGGGCAACTCGCCAATCTGACGGTGCTTTCCCTCGACCAAAATCAACTGACCCAGGTGCCCAAAGAACTGGGGCAACTCGCCAATCTGACTCGGCTTTACCTCGACCAAAATCAACTGACCCAGGTGCCCAAAGAACTGGGGCAACTCGCCAATCTGACTCAGCTTTCCCTCTCCCAAAATCAACTGACCCAGGTGCCCAAAGAACTGGGGCAACTCGCCAATCTGACTCAGCTTTCCCTCTCCCAAAATCCGGATTTAGTCTCACCCCCGCCCGAAGTGGTGGCACAAGGCACCCAGGCAATCTTGGCTTACTTGCGAGAGCAACGAGAGGATGGTGAGCGTCAATGGATTTCTAAGCTGTTGGTGGTAGGGGAAGGAGGTGTCGGCAAAACCTCGCTGCTGCGGGCATTGCGGCAGGAACCCTTCGAGGCGCAACAGTCTTCGACCCACGGCATCGAGATCCAAACCCTGGCATTGGCGCATCCCACTGAAGCCGATGTCACTATGACCCTCAACACCTGGGACTTTGGGGGACAAGAGATTTACCACGCCACCCATCAGTTTTTTCTGACGAACCGATCGCTCTTTTTACTCGCCTTCAATGCCCGTCTGGGCTTCGAGCAAGGCAAACTGGTCTATTGGCTCAAGACCATCCGCGCCAATGCCCCAGAATCCCCAGTGATTCTAGTCGCCACCTGGACAGACGAGCGCGACGCGGATCTGCCCCTGTCGGATCTAAAGCAACAGTTTCCGCAAATTGTGGATCTCTACAAAATTAGCAACAAGACAGGCAAGGGCATGGCGGCACTCATGCAAGCCATCACCAACGCGGCAGCCGCCTTACCCCTCATGGGGGAGGTCTGGCCCACCACCTGGCTCAATTTTGCCACCACCGTTCGCAACAGCCAGGGCAAGCAAGCGACCCCCAAGCGGTTCTGGTCAGCTATGACCAGCGCCAAAGTCTCCCCAGACGGTCAGCCCGTGCTGGCAAATTGGCTCCATGAATTGGGCGATATCCTGTTTTTTCAAGATGATGACGATGTGAATGATTTGGTCATCCTCAAACCCCAGTGGGTCACCCAACACATCAGCAAGGTGCTGACGGCAGAGGAAGTTATCCAGCGTAACGGCATCTTCACCCGTCAGTGCATGGATCAGGTGTGGGCAGACCTCCAACCCGGTCTGCGCGATTTCTTCCTGCGCCTTATGGAGCGGTTTGACCTGTCCTATCGCACCCTCGAAAACCGCGACATTAGCCTGGTGGTCGAGCGCCTCCCCTTCGAGCCGCCCGACTATCAAACTCCCTGGCAACAGAAGCATCAGGATCCCAACTACAAAGAGATTGCCATGAAATTCCAGGTGAGCGAAATTCTCCCTGGCATTCCCACATGGTTCATCGCCCGCCAACACCGCTTCACCATCGAACAGGGAGAGCGCCGTGGCATCCACTGGCGGACGGGAGTGCTATTTCGCGATCGCGAGGGCAAGCACCTGGGGCTGGTTCGCACCCTGCGCGACGAAAGCACCAACGCTGACTATCTCCACCTCACCGTCCGGGGTCCCGTTCCCCACAACTTCTTCGATGTCTTGCGAGAAGGACTGGAGCTAACCCTGCGCCGCTACCCAGGGCTAAAAGTTACCCGACTTCTCCCCTGCCCCGATCCAACGAATAGTAACTGCCTCCACGAATTCGACTATGCTAACCTCACCAAGCGTCTGGAACGGACACTACCCCGCGAAACGATTGAATGTCCAAGCTGTCTTGAAATAATTTCAGTGACCCGATTGCTCTTTGGTTTGCACTATACGACCCAGGATGCAGTGATTGAGAAGATCGATTCCTTGCAAGCCTCTGTGAAAGATGGCTTCACGGGGATGGAGCAGGGCTTTGCGGAATTGCGAGAACTGGTGCAACGGGAGGTGCTGAGGGAAATTCATACCGTGCAAAAGCAAATTGAGTCTCCCTGCCCCAGTGTATTTGTGCTGCGCCCCGACGATCGCCCCTTCTGGCAACAAGACATTGGCTCCCAGCGCATCAACCTTCAACTCTACTGCGAATCCCCCGGCTGCCTGCATCCCGTCAAAGAAGGGGGCTTGTATCCCATCGACAATCCCCAGCAATGGCTAAAAGTCATGACCCCGTATCTAAATCGGCTGTTTGGCATTCTGAAATACGTAACCCCCGTGATGGGTCCCTGGGTCAACCTGTCGGCTCCCATCTATAGCGACCTGATCAAGAATGACCTGGCACTCAGCCAAGCCCTGATCGGCAAGCTGCCAGAGGTCAAGTTTAGCAACGACGATCGCACCTTCCTCGATTCTGATGCACGAAACAGCGGCAGACACCGCCGCACCGACAGTACCGCCATTCGCACCCTCTACGAGTTTCTCAAGCGCAAAGATCCCGACCGGTTCTGGGGCGGGCTGCGCCGTACGGTTACCCCAGAGGGAGATGTCCTCTGGCTCTGCAAGGAGCATTACAAAGAGGTTTATCCCACCTCCTCGTAGTCTTGGTGTTAGGGCGATCGCCCAATATCAAGAAACCATGAAAAAATCTTTGACTATGATTTGACTATGAAAATTGATCTGCAAGTTTCAAAGCCTTTCCTGAAAAGGGTTTTAGAAATTCTTTTCTTCCTTCACACGGAAGGGGTCACTGGTTCGAATCTAGTATCGCCCATACTTGATACATCGCATCACATACATTAAAGAGCTATTTGTCAGAGTTAGATAGGTTCTTTCCGCAAAATCACCATATCTGGGAAGCAGTAGACTGGATCTTTGGGTTGTAGGATAGGAACCTGAATTTTACTGGTATGAGTTTTGATGGATTGAAAATGAAATAGAACCCAGAATTTTTGATGAGAAGCGCGGCATTACCGCGCTTCTCATCAAAAATTCTGGGTTCTATTTCGTATGTGATCCGATGAGCTGATGGGGAACGAGCTGAGAAATTGCCAGAAGAAACTGCAAATTGTCAGCAACAAAATCATTGGACTCTGGCTCTGGCGGTAATGTTACCAGCTTCCCTTCGATGGGCTGATAGCGACTTTCCATACCGAGCTTGTCGCTGAAGCCAGGTAGTCTTCAAAGGCTGCAAATTCTTCTCGTGTATGGGACATGACGACCGTTACCTCGATGTTTTACGGTATGGCAGTGCTGATGAATTCATGACCGCGACGCCTCGTCCATCCGGGGGTGATGGGTTAGGCTAATGCTACTGTTTGCGAATGGTTTAGGAGCATTTGCCGTTGTCTTATACCGATTCTGCCTCTCTTTCCTCTGCCTCTACCCCTGTTTCTTCGCAGCCCGACCATGTTTTAGGGTTTTATCGCTATCCCGCCTTGCACCATGACACCATCGTTTTCACCGCTGAGGGTGATTTGTGGATGGTGGGGGTGGAAGGGGGGATGGCGCGGCGTTTGACCACCCATCATGGGGTGGAGTCCAATGCTGCCATTTCGCCGGATGGCTCGCGTATTGCCTTTTCTGGGGAGTATGAGGGACCCAGGGAAGTCTATTCCATGCCGCTGATGGGTGGGTTGCCTGTGCGCCACACCTATGAAGGGGAATATGCCACCGTTGTAGGCTGGACGCCGGACGGCAAGATTCTTTATAGCACGCAGCATTACTCCACCTTGCCCAATGCCCAACTGGTGACGGTGGATCCAGCGACGGGCGATCGCCGCCTCCTTCCCCTCAGCCAGGCTAGCGACGGCGGCTTCACCCCCGACGGGCAAACCCTCTTTTTCACCCGCCTTGCCTTTCAGGGGAGCCACACCAAACGCTACCAGGGCGGCACGGCGCAGAACATCTGGAAATTTACTTTTGGGGAGCCAGAAGCGGTGTCGTTGACGACGGATTACCCCGGCACCAGCAAGTCGCCCATGTGGTGGGAAGGGCGGGTATACTTTGCGAGCGATCGCGACGGCACCATGAACCTCTGGTCGATGGACGCGCAGGGGGGCGACCTGCGGCAGCACACCCGGCACCAGGGGTGGGATGTGCAAACGCCAGCCCTTCGCAATGGGCGGATTGTGTATCAACTGGGGGCAGATCTGCATCTCTATGACATTGCGGCAGATTGTCATCAACAACTCGCGATTGTTCTGCCATCGGACTTTGAGCAGACCCGCGAGCGCTGGGTGAAGAAGCCGATGGATTACCTCACCTCGGCGCACCTTTCACCAAAGGGCGATCGCATTGCCCTGACGGCACGGGGGCGGGTGTTTGTAGCTCCGGTGAAGCCGGGGCGCTTTGTGGCCGCCACGCGGGAGAGCCGCATCCGTTATCGCAATGCCCGCTTCCTGCCCGATGGCAAAACCCTGATTGCCCTGACGGATGAGCCGGGAGAACTGGAGTTTTGCAAAATTCCTGCGAACGGACTGGGCGCACCAGAAATCTTGACGGATGACGGTGTCGTGTTTCGCTATCCGGGGTTGCCGTCCCCGGATGGAGCCTGGCTAGTGTTTGGGGACAAAGATCAGCGACTCTGGCTCTTCAACTCTGACAGCAAGGAATTTCGCCGCATTGCTGAAAGTGATGCCTGGGGTGGGTTTTATGACTGGAGCTGGTCGCCCGATAGCCAGTGGTTAGCCTTTGTGGCTCCTTGCGATAACCTGTTCAGCCAGATTCGCCTGTATTCCCTGGCGACGGGGGAAACGGTTGCGTTGACGAGCGATCGCGTCGATAGCTACAGCCCTGTGTGGAGTCCCAATGGCAAGTGGATCTACTTTCTGTCCGATCGCCACTTTGAATCGCGGGTGATGAGTCCCTGGGGACCGCGCCAGCCAGAACCCTACTTCGACAAGACCACCAAGCTTTACCATGTGCCGCTGATTAAGGGAGAGCGATCGCCCTTCCAGCCTATGGATGAGCTATACGAAGCCATCCTCGAACAGCAAGAGGCAGAGAAGCAAGAAAAGAAAAAGAAAAAAGCCGCAGATGACTCACCAGAGGGCACTCCAGAGTCCACTTTGGATGAAGCGGCATCAACGGATAGCCCTGAAGTGACGGAGGAGGAGCCCGATGAAGTCGTAGTTACCATTGACCTGGAAGGGTTGCCGCAGCGGGTAATGGAAGTGCCCGTTGAACCCAATAACTACGGTGATTTAGCCATCAACGAAAGTCGTCTCTTTTGGATCGAAACCACGATTGATACCGAGCGTAAACGCAAGCTGGTTTCCCTGGAAATTAAAGCCGACCCCATCGAACCAAAAGCGATCATGGATGACATTCGCTCCTATGAGTTGTCGATGGATGGCAATAAGCTTTTGGTTCACAAGAACGGCTCGTTCTATGTGCTGGATGCGGATAAGGATGCTCCTAAAGATAAGGAACTGGAGAAGCGAAAGGTAGACCTTTCCAACTGGGCGTTCTCTGTTCATCCCCGCGATGAGTGGCGGCAGATGTTGCTGGAAGCCTGGCGATTAGAGCGCGATTACTTCTACGATCGCAACCTCCACGGCGTAGACTGGCGGGGGCTGCTGGAAAAGCATTTGCCCCTGGTCGATCGCATCACCGATCGCGATGAGCTGAATAACTTGATCGCGCAGTTGGTGGGAGAACTGGCGGCATTGCATACCTTTGTGAGAGCGGGCGATCGCCGTCCTGTACAAGATCGCATCAGCCTCGCCTCCCTGGGGGCTGCCCTTACCCGCACCGAGGCAGGCTACCGCATCGACCACCTCTACCAGCACGACCCCGACTACCCCGATCGTGCGGGTCCCCTCACTCGCCCCGAAGTCGCCCTCCAGGTCGGCGATGTAATTGAAGCCATTAACGGTGTGCCGTTGCTCTCGGTTCCCGATCCGGCAGTTCTGTTGAAAAAGCAAGCCGGACAGCAAGTATTACTCCACGTTAAAGCACCGGAGAGCAACGAAAGTCGTCCCGTCATCACCACTCCCGTCTCGGCATGGGAAGCAGCGGATCTGCGCTATTCCGACTGGGAATATCGCTGTCGGCAGCGGGTTGATGAGAAGGGCGCAGGCAAGCTGGGCTACGTTCACCTGCGGGCGATGGGGCGCGACAACTTCACGGAATGGGTGGAAAACTACTATCCCATCTTCAACCGGGAAGGGCTGATCATTGATGTGCGCCACAACCGGGGCGGCAACATTGATAGCTGGATTCTGGAAAAACTCCTCCGCAAAGCCTGGTTCTTCTGGAAACCCCGCGTGGGCAAGCCCTTCTGGAATATGCAGTGGGCGTTTCGGGGGCACATGGTGGTGCTGTGCAATGAGCAAACCGCTTCGGATGGGGAAGCGTTCACCGAAGGCTTTCGGCGGCTGGGGCTGGGCACAGTCATCGGCACTCGCACCTGGGGCGGCGAGATCTGGCTATCGATGCAGACCTGGCTGGTGGATCGGGGCATTGCCTCTGCCGCCGAGATTGGGGTCTATGGTCCCGAAGGGGAATGGCTGATCGAAGGGCATGGGGTGGAACCAGACATTGTGGTGGATAACCTGCCCCACAGCACTTTCAAAGGAGAGGATGCCCAGCTTGATTACGCGATCGCCCATCTCCAGGAACGCATCCACGAACAACCTGTGACGATTCCTCCACCGCCTGCCTATCCCAACAAAGCTTTCAAATATTTGAATCCCTAAAAGTACTCCAGAACATTAGAGTCGTCCTCAAAGGGTGATGATGTTTGGGTGTGTAGGCAGCGCCCATACACCCAAACATCATTAGGGACTTGCAAGAAAATAAAATCCCAATTTTTGAGAGAGGAGGCTGGCTCTGCCAGCCTCCTCTCTCAAAAATTGGGATTTTATTAATCCGCAGATCCCTTACCCTTTGAGGACGACCAAAAAAGGGACTCCGTAAGCGGAATCCCTTGAGATAGTGGAAGGGAAAGGTGCGATCGCTAGGCAGCTTTGCTACGGATGGGTTGACGAATGACCCGCGATAGAATGCCGTACAGCACTGCTGCGACAATGATGCCGTTGATGGGACCAACACCGAAGGAAGCATTGCCAGAGATGTAGGCGGTTGCTGCACCAACAACATAGGAAATGATGCCTGCCCAGTTAAATGCGGGCAAAACGCTGTCGATAGCAGGGAAATTGCCCTGGTGGCGGAGCCAGAAGTCTGCCATGATGATGCCGCCGATGGGAGGAATTACAGCCCCCAGCAAAATCAGGTATTCGATCAGGTTTTCGTAAATACCCGTGAGAGACAGCACCAGCGCCAGGGTTGCGCCGCCCAGCACGAACAGGTGCCGCTTGGAGGTGCGCAGAAAATTCGTTCCAGCGATCGAGAAGTTGTAGATGGTGTTGTCCTGGGTCGTCCACACATTGAGGATCAGCAGGATGATGCCACCTAGCAAAATACCCTGGGTCGCCATTGCCTCTACGAGGTCTTGACTGCCATAGACCAGGGTGCAAAAGGCTCCGGCAAACACCAGCAAGCCGTTGATAGCGAAGAAGGCAAGGGCAGTGCTCAGCACCGCATTCTTTCCGGTATCCGCAAAGCGACTCCAGTTGGTAGATTGGGTTCCACCGGAAATGAAGGTGCCAATAATAACCGCCAAGCCCTGGAACACCGTCATTTCTGCGGTGGGTTGCAGGGCTGCCAGGTCGCCAGCATCCTGGAAGCCCAGAATGAGGCTGATGGCGATCAGAATCAGCATGGCAGGAACGGCGATGCGGCTCAGCCAGTCCATTGCCCGGTAACCCCAGTAGGCGGTGATGCAGAAGGCGTAGGTGAAAAAGACCGTTAGCACGATGCGCATCGCATCAGGCAGGTTTAGCAAGTTGGTGAGAGCATCGGCAATAAAAGCATTGGTAACGGCGTACCAGCCAATTTGGGTGAAGCCCAGCACAAAGTCTACCCAGCGGGAGCCAATATCCCCAAAGCTGAAGCGAGACATGAGCACGGTAGACAAACCGCTCTTGTAGGCGATGAAGCCAAGGGCAGCACAATAGGCTCCGAGCAGCAGGTTGCCGACGAGCACCAAACCCAGCATCGAGCCGAAGGGGAATGCCGGACCGATCGCCCCTCCCGCAAAAAGGGTAGTGGAGGTGAGGGCGAACCCCATCAGCAGGGGAGCCAGCGACCAGATCGGCTTTCGTGCCGACAGGGGCACGGGGACGAGGGGATAGTCTTCAGCGGCTTGTTGCGATCGCTCTGAAGGCTGAATATCAGGCGTGGTTAAAGTCATAGGGGATGTCAATACCTCCACAAAGACGTTTGCAAGAACAGTTGAAAGAGCTAGGGTTTGAGTACGCTGTGAGGCTGAAATTTGAGGATAATAGCCAGGACCGGAATTTCAGAGGGAAATCTGAGAGTTGCGAAAAGTGACGAGAGAGGGTTGGGCATATTCTCGGTTGTTCAATGTACTCAGTGGGTATCTGTCGCTACGAAAAGATGTCCGAATAGGCAAGAAGTGAATTCTTAGGATCACGTATAAAATGAACCCCGGAATGTTTGATGAGAAGCGCAGCATTGCTGCGCTTCTCATCAAACATTCCGGGGCAGGACTGACGCAGTTGAGTGATTTTTCGTACGAAGTACGTAAGTCCTACGGGGTTTATTTTGTTTTCAATCCTTAGAGCCAAACCCCAAACATATTTTTCTTGACCCGGTTTAAATGCTCTTGAGATGCTCTTTTGTATAAATTCTGCGTAAATCCTCTGTGGTGAAGTTGTAGATGGCTTCTCTGTAGCTTCATCCTCGTGATATTTTGGCAAAAGGAACGGCTGGATGCAGGGCTAGAGCGTTATCTACGGGAATTTTCGGGGCACACTGTTAATCAGATTCTTTCGCTGGCGACGTTTTGCCAGTTTATTACACGTCTTGATCTATGGCACAAGCGCATCCTTTGCCATTTGATGGTAGCCAAACTCCGCTCCAGGCATGGGTCGAGCATACTCCTGTGGCGATCGCCATTCTCGATTCCAGCTTTCGCTACCAGATGGTGAGCCGTCGCTGGCGCGAAGATCATGGGTTGGGCGATCGCGCCCCCATCGGTGAATCCCACCTCCGTTTCTTTCCCGAAGATCCAGACTACTGGGTTGCGATGCTGCATCGGGGGCTGAACGGGGAAACCGTCACCTGGGAAAGTCTCATTTCTCGCCCGGCTAACGCTCACAATGCTGCGACTGGTGCGGCTACTGGAAATGGCAGGCAGCAGGATTGGTTGCGCTGGACGGTTTATCCCTGGGGTGGGCAAGATCAGAACACCATTACAGGGCTGACGCTGGTTTCAGAAGTGATTACGGAACGGAAGCAAGCGGAAGAAGAGCGCGATCGCTTCTTTCAACTGCTCCCCGACATGCTGTGCATTGTTGATTTTCAGGGCATTTTCAGACAAATTAACCCGGCATGGGAACGGGTTTTGGGATTTGGGTCAGACGAGTTGCTGGGAAAGCCGTTTTTAGACTGGGTGCATCCCGACGATCGCGCTCAGACCCAAACCATCACCCAGGCAATGACCGCAGGCACATCCGTCACGGCGTTTGAAAACCGCTACGCCTGCAAAGATGGCTCCTATCGCTGGTTTTCCTGGCTGGCGACGCCCTGCCTGCGCACCCATCGGATCTATGCGACGGCTCGCGACATCACCAACCTCAAGCAAGCGGATGCTGACCTGAAGGAAACCAAACGGTTTCTAGAATCGGTCTTAGCCTGTTTGCCCGTGGCGGTGATGGCAAAGGAAGTAAACGAGTTTCGCTATGCCCTGTGGAACCCCGCTGCCGAGGTTATCTTGAAGCGCGAGGCAGCCGATGCGTTGGGCAAAACCGCCTGGGACTTGTTCCCCCCCGCCAAAGCCGAAGCCCTGACCTCGCAGGATCAGACAGTGCTCCAGACGCGGCAAGTGTTGGATATTCCCGAAAGCGAAGTGCCTGTCGATGTGGGCGAAAGCCGCATTCTGCACACCAAGAAGACCGTGATTTTGGATGCGCAGGATCGTCCTCAATATTTGCTGGCGATCGCCGAAGACATTACCGAGCGCAAACGGGCAGAACAGCAGGTGCGGAAACAGGAACAGTTTCTCCGCAGTATCTACGATGGGGTGGAATACCAGATCTTTGTGGTAGATGTCACCCCCGATGGCAAGTTCCTTTGTGCGGGCTGGAACCGGGTTGCGGAACAGGTCATTGGGCAACCGGATGATGTCTTTTTGGGACGCTCCATCCGCGACATCTATGAAGGCACCGAAGGAGAAAAGGTGCTGCAACGGTTTGCCGACTGTGTCCGGCTTGGCATCAGCATTACCTACGAAGAGCAACTCACATTCCAGGGAGAAGAAGCCTGGTGGCTGACGACCGTAAACCCCCTGCGCGATGAAACAGGGCAGATTTATCGGTTAGTGGCGACTTGTTTGGATATTAGCGATCGCAAACAGGTGGAACAAGCCCTGCGAGAAAACCAGACCTTCATTGAACAGGTAGCAAATAGCAGCCCCGGCATCCTTTATATATTTGACCTGGAACACAAGCGAAATATTTATGTCAACCATGAACTCAGCGATGTCCTAGGTTATTCCAACGACCAGGTGAAAGAAATGGGCGACACCCTGTTGGAACAACTCCTGCACCCTGAAGATGCACCCGTCGTTCACCGTCATCTGCAAACCATGCAAGTTCTGGCAGATACCAGAACCCGTGAAGTGGAATATCGGATGCGGCGGGCGGATGGCACCTGGATCTGGCTGCATAGCCGCGAAACAGCCTTTCGGCGCGATCGCACCGGACGCGTTACCCAGGTGCTGGGCATTGCCCAAAACGTAACCGATCGCAAAGTCGCTGAAGCAACCCTGCTTGCCTCCCAACAACGGCTGTCATTGCTCATTCAACAAACGCCCCTGGGGGTCATCGAATGGACGCCTGATGCCTGTGTGCAGGCGTGGAACCCTGCTGCCGAAAGCATTTTTGGCTATTCCGCCAAAGAGGCGATGGGGCAGCACTTCAGCTTTCTGGTGCATGAAGAACTGCGCGAGATGGTGTCGGGTATCTTCGCTGAGTTGCTTTCCCAAACGGGCGGCACCCGCAGCATCAATGCCAACCGCACCCGCGACGGTCGCAAAATCCTCTGCGAATGGTACAACACGCCGCTGGTTGCTTCTAATGGACAGGCGATCGGCATTGCTTCCCTGGTGCATGATGTGACCGATCGCGTTACAGCGGAAACAGCCTTGCAAGAGCGGGAAGAACGCCTCCGCAGCATCAACACCTCCGTTCCTGGGGTGATTTACCAATACCAGGTCAATCTGGATACGGGGGAAGAACGCATTACCTACATGAGTCCGCGCACCCTGGAGTTGTTTGAGGTGGAGCCACAAACCCTGATGGCGCACCCGGAAGTGATGTGGGCGATGATTCATCCCGATGATTTGCACCGCTACCAGGAAAGCGTGGCGATCGCCATCCAAAACCACCTCCCCTGGTTCGACGAATTTCGCATCATCACCCCCGCTGGCAAGGTGAAATGGCTGCGTGCCCAGTCAGAACCCTCCGCCCCGGTGGGCAACCTCTCCGTTCATAATGGCGTGATGATTGACATCAGCGAGCGCAAAGCTGCCGAAGCCGCGCTCCAGGCATCGGAGGCGGAACTGCGCCACACCCTCGCCGAACTCCAGCGCACCCAGACGCGCCTGATCCAGGGCGAAAAGATGTCGAGCCTGGGGCAACTGGTCGCCGGGGTCGCCCACGAAATCAACAACCCCGTCAACTTTATCTATGGCAACCTGGCACATGCCAAAAACTATACCCAGGACTTGCTCAACCTGATTCACCTCTATCAGTTGCATTACCCGGAACCGGTCCCGGCGATCGCCGGTGCCATCAGAGCGGTCGATCTGGAATTTGTCAGCGAAGATCTGCCCAAGCTGATCAACTCCATGAAGTTTGGAGCCGATCGCATCCGCGACATCGTGGCATCCCTCCGCACCTTCTCCCGCATGGATGAAGCCGCCATGAAAGCGGTCGATCTCCATGAGGGCATCGACAGCACCCTGGTCATCCTCAACAACCGCATCCGTGCCCAGGACGATCGCCCCGCCATCTCCATCATTCGCAACTATGGCAAGCTGCCCCCCATCGAGTGCCACGCCGGACAGATGAACCAGGTGTTCATGAACCTGCTGAGCAATGCCATTGATGCCCTGGAAGACTGGTGTAGCCAGGCGGCGATCGCCGACGACTGCGACCCCTACATCGAAATCAAAACCGAAGTCCTCAAACCGCACAACTGTGCCCAAATCACCATTGCCGACAACGGCGCAGGGATTCCCGAAACTGTCCGCCAGCGCATCTTCGACCCCTTTTTCACCACCAAGCCTGTCGGCAAGGGCACAGGCATGGGGCTTTCCATCAGCTACCAGATCATCACCGAAACCCACGACGGCACGCTGGAATGCCACTCCGCCCCCAACGAAGGAACCCGCTTCGTCATCCAGATCCCCCTGCGGCAAAGCCGTGTAAAAGTCAGGCAGGTAAACGGACGGAACAGCTTTTGAGGATAAACCTGCCTCCTCCTCCTCCAGATCTTCGACTTCTTGACCCCTTGCGGAGAGGTATGCACTGCGATTGAGAAAGAAGTCGAAGATCTTTGCGCTACACCCCCAGATCTTCGACTTCTTGACCTCTAGCGGAGAGGTGTGGGCGGTGATTGAGAAAGAAGTCGAAGATCTTTGCACTACACCCCCAGATCTTCGACTTCTTGACCCCTTGCGGAGAGGTATGCACTGCGATTGAGAAAGAAGTCGAAGATCTTTGCACTACACCCCCAGATCTTCGACTTCTTGACCTCTGGCGGAGAGGTGTGGGCGGCGATTGAGAAAGAAGTCGAAGATCTTTGCGCTACCTCTGCCAGATCTTCGACTTCTTGACCTCTGGCGGAGAGGTGTGGGCGGCGATTGAGAAAGAAGTCGAAGATCTTAGTAGCTCTGGCAGAAGCTCTGGTTTTGTGGGTTTTGCGATCGCCCCCCTTCCCCCACCTGAAAGCCCAAATGGAGCAGCCACAAGCCATTGGGTCAGGTCAGCTTATTCGCAAAATAGGTTTAATCGTTTCATCTGCAACCCTCGTCCAGTTTAGAAACCTTGACGGGTGGTGACTGCTTTCGCACACCTCCTGGCACAATGCAAAGGGTATCAACATCAGGACGAACCATGACAGCCCCCGAAACCAAAACCCAAGATTTACAAACTACGCATTCGGCAGGTGAAAACGCGGTCAACGGAGCGGCACAGCCCAAGCTGACGGGGGAAGCGCTGCGCGATCGCATCCAACAGCTCCCCAGCAGCGAGCGCTACCTGTTCCAGCTTTTTAGCCGCATCGAGAATGCGGATCTGACCGTCATCAATCCCGCTGGCGAGGCGTTTCAGTTTGGTACGCCGGGGACTTCGGTGCCGCTGTGTTTGCAGATCCACAACCCCGGTGTGTACGATCGCATCTTTGCCTTTGGCACCCTGGGTTTCTGCGAAGCCTATATGGATGGCTGGTGGGATGAGCAGAACAATAACTTGGTGGAACTCATCGGCATGTTCTACCGCACGCGGGTTTACTCGGCGGCGCGCGATCGCTTTACCCTCGGACTGTTCCTCAAAGTCATCACCCAACGGCTCAAAACCGTTCCCACCCGCATCCAAAACAGCTACAAAAATGTTCAGTATCACTACGACCTGGGCAACGACTTCTACCAGAAGTTCCTCGACCCGACGATGACCTACTCCTGCGGCTATCAGTTGCAGCCCACCGACACCCTGGAGCAAATGCAACGGCAGAAGTATGAGCTAATTTGCCGCAAGCTGGCGCTAAAACCGGGAGACACCCTGGTGGATATTGGCTGTGGCTGGGGCGGGATGCTGATCTATGCCGCAGAAAACTATGGCGTGTCGGGGACGGGCATCACCCTCAGCACGGAGCAGGCAAAGCTGGCGGAGGAGCGGATTGCCGCGCGGGGGTTGGGCGATCGCATCCAGATCTGCATTTCCGACTATCGCGAGTTTACCGGACAGTTCGACAAGTTCGTGAGCATCGGCATGTTTGAGCATGTGGGCAAGGGCAGCTTCGCCACCTTCATGGAGAAGGCAAAGGAATTGCTTAAGCCCGACGGCATTGGGATGCTGCACACCATCGTCACCCAGAGCAACGAACGCAACGGAGCCTGGGTCGATAAATACATCTTCCCCGGTGGCTATGCGCCCCAACTCCACGAGCTAACCCAGGAACTCTGGGCGGCGAAGCTCCCCATCGCCCACTGCGAAAACCTCAAACCCCACTACGCCGAAACCCTGAAGCGCTGGGCAGAAAACTTCACGGCAAACTGGGACGACATTCATCCCCTCAGCGAGATCTACGATGAGCGCTTCTACCGCATGTGGTATCTCTATCTGCAATCCTTTGAGGCTTCGTTCCGCTATGGCGGTTTGCATGTCTATCAACTGCTGTTCTACAAGGGCAAGCAATGGAAGATGGATGTACCGCTCCAGGTATCGCTCAAGTAGGCGATCGCGGAGCCATTTTGAAAGGCGCACCCGTTGACCCGCCCGCGAATAAATGGCGGGCAAGTGCGGGAAGCCTACTGAAGTGGGCTGCACTGCGTCAGAAACCGCCTCAGTTCGTTGACCCGCCCGCGAATAAATGGCGGGCTAATGCAGGAAGCCCACTGAAGTGGGCTGCGATGCACCACAAACCGACTCAGTCCGTTTTAACGGACTTATGGCAGGTAGCCCGCAATTCATTTGCGGGCGTTGCTGGGCTGAGAGGCAATCAAAACCGCCGCAGAAAACCGCTTCAGAAAACCGCCTCAGTCCGTTGACCCGCCCGCGAATAAATGGCGGGCTAATGCGGGAAGCCCACTGAAGTGGGCTGCAATGCGTCACCAACCGCCTCAGTCCGTTTTAACGGACTTATGGCAGGTAGCCCGCAATTCATTTGCGGGCGTTGCTGGGCTGAGAGGCAATCAAAACCGCCGCAGAAAACCGCTTCAGAAAACCGCCTCAGTCCGTTGGCCCGCCCGCGAATAAATAGCGGGCTAATGCAGGAAGCCCACTGAAGTGGGCTGCGATGCACCAAAACCCGCTTCAGTCCGTTTTAACGGACTTATTCCAGGTAGCCCGCAATTCATTTGCGGGCGCTACTGCGCTGAGAGGTCAACCGTTCAATGCGAATTCCCATTTCACATAATCCGACAAAAACAACGGCAAACGCTCATTTCCTGACAGTCGCCGTATCATAAATCTACGGGAACTCAGCGAACTGCCCCATGCCCAACGACACCCCGCCACCACCCCACCCCACCGCAGAAGCCACAACCTTCCTGCGCGAAATCTTGCAGCGCATCGCTAGCGGAGAAAGCAGCCGTAACGACCTCTATCCCATTTTCAAATCTAATCTGCATTGCTTGGATGAATCATTGCTCTACGCCATCCCGCAGGTGTTTGCAGAACTCATCCATAACGAATCTTTAGAAAAACGACGCAGAGTAGCTCTAGTCTTCGTTGATTTTGCCGATCGCATCAGTGAGTTTCCCCTGGGTAGTCGGGCACTTAACCTGGAAATGAGTATTACCTGCTATGAACTCACGCTGGATATTCTGACCCGTGAGCAATTCTCTGAAGATTGGGCACAAGTACAAAATAATCTGGCTGTTGATTACTGCCAACGAATCCGGGGGGAGCGGGGGGAGAATCTGGAGCGGGCGATCGCCGCCTACCAAGCCGCCTTGCAGGTCAGAACCCGTGAGGCGTTCCCACAACAATGGGCACAGACCCAAAACAATCTGGGCGAAGCTTATCGCCAACGCATCCGGGGGGAGCGGGGGGAGAATCTGGAGCAGGCGATCGCCGCCTACCAAGCCGCCTTGCAGATCAGAACCCGTGAGGCGTTCCCACAACAGTGGGCAACGACCCAAAACAACCTGGGCAATGCTTACCTTCAGCGCATCCGGGGGGAGCGGGGGGAGAATCTGGAGCAGGCGATCGCCGCCTACCAAGCCGCCTTGCAGGTCAGAACCCGTGAGGAGTTCCCCCAAGATTGGGCGATGACCCAAAACAACCTGGGCAATGCTTACGCCGATCGCATCCGGGGGGAGCGGGGGGAGAATCTGGAGCGGGCGATCGCCGCCTACCAAGCCGCCTTGCAGGTCAGAACCCGTGAGGCGTTTCCTGAAAAATGGGCGGATACCCAGAGCAATTTAGTATCAGCCCTTCTGGAGAAGTTCAAACAAACAGAATCAGCCGCAGATTTGGATGAGGCTATCGATGCTCTGAAGTCTGCCCAATCTTCAACCGTTCCAGGTACGGATGGTTATGTTTTTCTGCACTACACCCTCGGTGTTGCGCTGGATTATCGCTACAGCCTGCACCACAATCCGGCAGATTTAGAAGAAGCTATTACCGCCTATCGCCTTGCTGCCGACACCACCCCAAGAGAAGGACAGAAGGCAACTCTTCAGGAAAAAACAGGGGATAGCCAGTATCAGTTGGGGGTGGCGCTGACGGAGGCGGGGCAGTGGTATGAGGGGTTGGCGCATCTGGAAGGGAGCCTTCAGAGCTATCGCCAGGGGCAAAACCGCTTGGCGCGTGCGGATGCGCTCCAGCAAATGGCACGGACGCACTACCTTATGGGCAACTTCGAGAAGGCGCTGCTCTACTTCCGCGATGCCCTGCGGATCTACCAGGCAGAGGCAAACGAGCGGGGGGAAGCCAACTGCCGTGCCGGGTTGGGGCGGTTGATGCTGCGGCTCAACTTTATTGACGATGCGATGGAAGAAATGGACAAAGCCTGCACTCTTTATCACCAACTGGGCGACGACGCCCGCCTTGCCGAACTCCAGGAGGTCTACACCCTCGCCCAAAAAATCCGCGAAAAACAACCGCTTTAGCCCAGAAGTTCGACTTCTTGCCGCAGCCAGAAGTTGAACTTCTTTAAAGAAGTTCAACTTCTTAAGCCCCAAAGAAGTTCTCCAGCCCAGAAGTTCGACTTCTTTAAGAAGTCGAACTTCTTAAGCCCCGAAGAAGCCAAACTTCTACGCCCCCTGCGTCAGCCCCAGAAGTTCGACTTCTTTAAGAAGTCGAACTTCTTAAGCCCCACCCCAACCGATCGCCCATCAACTACCATGAATGACTTCGACGAGCTATTCAAAAAGAGTGCCGACATCTACGAGCAGTGGAACCTCACCGAGATTCCCTTTGCCGAAAGTGCCGAAAAGCTGAGCCGTCTCAGTCAGGTGTTCACCGGACGGCGCGACGAACTGCGGGAGGTGATCAACCTCTTCCGCAGCCGCGATGCCAAGTCCATCCTGGTCTACGGCTGGATCGGCATTGGCAAAACTGCCTTTATCCGCGAAATCCTGGAGGGGCTGGAACGGAATATGCCCAAAGTGCTGACTGCCTCCATCAAACTGCCGCCCAACTCTGACCTGGCAACCGCTGCCCTCATCGCCCTCGCCCGCGAAATGCCCAACGACGACTGGGCACAGTTTCAGCTCAACCGCATGGGTCTGCGCCCCGACAAAGAATTACGTGAACGCACCTCCAAGGTTGGCGGGAACTTGGGGCTGCATGGCAGTTTTGAAGAAAAGACCGTTGCTCCCAACACGCCCCAATTTTCTGCCCTCAGCTTCGAAGACCTGCTGGAGCGGGCGCTGGAGCGATATGAGCGCGTCGTCATCGCCATCGACGACCTCGACAAACAAGACCCCGCCGCCGCCAAACAACTGTTGCTCAATGCCCAGGGCTTGCTCAAGGGGCGTGCCTGGTTCCTGCTCACCGGGCATCCCTCCGGCATCACCCGCGACTATCTGATTGCCGATCGCGGACTCTTCGACCTTTCCCTCAAACTGGAACCGCTGGATCAGGACACCAGCTATCGGATGCTGGTCAAGTACCTCGCCAGCGCCCGCCGCCGCCCCGTCGATGCCAGCAACCCCGACGACCTCAACGCCGTCCACCCCTTCACCCCCGCCACTGCCCGCGAAATTTGCCGCGTGGCGGATGGTGTGCCCCGCTGGCTCAACCGCATGGCGAGCTATGTCCTGCTTAAAGCGGCAGAACTCCAGGCTCCCAAAATCACCGACGAAGTGCTGCAAGCAGGACTCGCCTACGCCCGCCACGAACTGCGGGGACAACCCGGACTCACCCCCCAGGACTACTACCTGCTCGACATGGTGCTGGAAAAAGGCGTCCTCTCCGATGCCACCGTCACCCTGGAGGAACTGGAGCAACTCAAAGCCGAAGCCTTCAGCGAAATTCTCCCCAGCCTCGACAAGCTGGTGCAGTTTGACCTACTCAAGCGCCTGCCCACCGAACGCGCCACCGAGTTCGCCCCCATGCCCCTCATGGAACAGGGCGAGACGACCTGAAACAGCGATCTTGGAAAGGGCGATCGCACCCCAGGCAAACGACTCTTACGACAGCTCCAACATTCGCTGAATGGGACGCAGGGCAGCAATCCGGATCTCCTCAGGCAGGGTGATTTCGGGGGTGCGGTGCTTCATGCAGAGGTAGAGTTTTTCTAGCGTATTGAGGCGCATGTGGGGGCACTCGTTGCAAGCGCACTGGTTCATTGGGGGCGCGGGGATGAAGTGTTTGTGGGGTGTCGCTTTCTGCATCTGGTGAATGATGCCGGGTTCGGTGGCAATGATAAAGGACGAGCGATCGCTCCCCTGCACATACTTCAGCAAAGCCGTTGTGGAGCCGATGAACTGAGCATGGCGCAACACCGCTGGTTCACATTCAGGGTGAGCAATGACTTCCGCTTCCGGGTGCTGCACCTGAAGTTCAACAATCTTGCGCTCCGAAAAGGTTTCGTGAACCATGCAACTACCCTGCCACAGCACCATATCTCGCCCGGTCTGCTCCATCACATAGCGCCCAAGGTTGCGATCGGGGGCAAAGATAATGGGCTGGCTTTCCGGGATTTGCTGCACCAGCTTTACCGCATTGGAACTGGTGCAGATGAGGTCGCTCATCGCCTTAATTTCGGCGGTGCAGTTAATGTACGAGACCACCATGTGGTCGGGATGCTGGGCTTTGAAGGCGGCAAATTCGGCAGGTGGGCAACTGTCTGCCAGAGAACAGCCTGCCTCCAAATCCGGCAACAGCACTAGCTTTTCGGGGTTGAGGATTTTGGCGGTTTCTGCCATGAAATGCACCCCTGCAAAGACGATGACCTCTGCATCGGTCTCCGCAGCTTGCCGCGACAAGCCCAGGGAGTCGCCAATGTAGTCGGCAATGTCCTGAATGTCGGGGTCTTGATAGTAGTGCGCCAGAACGATGGCATTGAGATCGCGCTTGAGTTCGGCGATCGCCCCAAACAAATCCTGGGGCATAGCTTCTATGGAAGCGGCTTTTTGGGGAGAAAGAACACTGGCAAACACGGCAATCCCTTAGGTTGAGGTGGCTAAAAAAAAGTAAGCCCACAGATTTTAGTGAAACTTACCATAAATACATTATAGTCATTTTTACCAAAAATCACAGGGGTGATTTGAGATTTTGGAGGAGATTTAAACCACAGAGGCACAGGGGGCGCAGGGTTCGGTGCTGGTGTAAAGGGTGCAGGTGGCGAGGAAGTCGCGGTCAAAGCGCTGGCTGGCAAGGCGCACCAGGTTGGTTTCGGCATGACCTGTCGCATCGGGAGCCATCACCACTGAGTTTTCGGCTTCCAGAATGACATTGCCCCCGGCATCCGCAAGGAGCGCCCCAAAGGGATGGTTGCCCCGATCGCGCGCTTGCTTTGCCAGGGCGATCGCCCGCCGCAATAACGCCAGGTTGGGTTCAAAGCTCATTGTTCCTCTCCACCCGTTTTACGTCACTAAGGATTGAAAATAAAATAAAACCCGGAATTTTTGATGAGAAGCGCGGCATTGCCGCACTTCTCATCAAAAATTCCGGGTTTTATTTCGTACGTGATCCTAACCGTAGATACCATGCAATTTCAAGCCCCATCGTTCCTCTGTCCGCATCTGCCCTGCGCAATATTACGAATGGGCGATGTTAGAATTTACATCTCTTCATGTAAAGTCTAGAGGGAAAGTAATCTCGCCAAACCCAGCGGTTCCGACGGGTAGGATTGGCAGATTTTTGATTGGAAAAATTGGGTCAGACCCCTGAACGGTTTGGGTTAGAACGGTTCAGGCTTGCCCAAGCAACTCAAACCTGCAAATTCATCAATAACAGCAATATGATCGCCATTTTTCTAAAACCCTTGATTTTGTATGCGCTCAGCGCACGCAAAACCAAGGGTTTTAGAAAAATGGCTCAGGCTTTGTAGCAATTCAAGGACGTAAGGAGAAACAGTATGGCTGGACAGGGATGGCGACGGAGAGATGTGATAGCAGGTACGCTGGCGGCGGGCTTTGCCCTGGCGGTGCGTCCGATCGCCGCTGCTACTATCTCCACCGATGCTGATGGGTTGGTGGCTGGGGAGGTGAGCATTCCCGTTGCCGATGGCACAATTCCCGGCTATCGCGCCATGCCTGCTGGCGGTACGAATCTACCCGTGGTGCTGGTGGTGCAGGAAATCTTTGGGGTGCATGAGCATATCCAGGACATTTGCCGCCGCTTTGCCAAGTCAGGCTATATGGCGATCGCCCCCGAACTCTTCGTGCGTCAGGGGGATGTCAGCCAACTCAGCGATATCCAGCAAATTATTCAAGATGTGGTATCCAAAGTGCCCGACGCGCAGGTGATGTCGGATCTGGATGCGACTGTTCTCTGGGCAGCTAATACAGGGAGTGCGGATGTGTCGAAGCTGGGCATCACAGGCTTTTGCTGGGGTGGGCGCATCGTCTGGCTCTATGCGGCGCACAATGCCGGGTTGAATGCAGGCGTTGCCTGGTACGGACGACTGGTGGGCAATGCCAACCCACTGCAACCCACCTACCCGGTGGATGTTGCACCCTATCTCAAAGCACCTGTGCTGGGGCTTTATGGCGGCATGGATGACGGCATTCCTCTGGACACGGTGGAGCAAATGCGCGGGGCGATCGCCGCTGCCAATGGCACCTCCGAAATTATCGTTTACCCCGAAGCGCCCCACGGTTTCTACGCCGACTATCGCCCCAGCTACCGCGAAGATGCCGCCACCGATGGCTGGCAGAAGCTCCAGGGCTGGTTCCAGCAATATGGAGTCGTCTAAGGCGATCTCCAAGAAAGAATATCCCGATTTTTTGAAAGAGGGCGCGGCTAAGCCGCGCCCTCTTTCAAAAAATCGGGATATTCTTTCTCAGAAATGTCCCAAGAAAACCTTTTTTTGGAAAGCAGGTGCGGCTTAGCCGCACCTGCTTTCCAAAAAAGAGAAAGACCCCACTGGGGTCATTGTTGTATTTCGTTACCTGAACTGTAATGATGAATACAAATCGAGATAGCCAGATGCCTTGCGCTACGGGGCATCCGGCAAACCTGTTCTGATTGACTCTATCCAGTGGCAACTTGCGTTGTGTCTACATCAGCCTGGATAATGAAGAGATCAATTATCCCAATAGAAAACTTTTATACTTCCAAGAGGAGGCTCCATGACTCAACGCCCCATCATTCTTGGCATTGTCGGCGACAGTGCCGCAGGAAAAACGACTCTGACGCGCGGTATTGCACAAGTGTTGGGGGAAGAGAATGTAACCATCATCTGTACAGATGATTACCACCGCTACGATCGCAAGCAGCGGGCAGAACTGGGCATTTCGGCGCTTCACCCCGATTGCAACTATCTGGACATTATCCAACAACACCTCAGCTTGCTCCGCACTGGGCAACCCATCCTCAAACCTATCTACAACCACTCCACCGGGGAGTTTGACCCGCCCGAGTATATCGAACCCCGGCGGTATGTAATTGTGGAAGGGCTATTGGGCTATTCAACCCGTGGAATGCGCGATTCCTACGATGTCAAGGTTTATCTGGCTCCTCCCGAAGACTTGCGGGCGACATGGAAAGTAACTCGCGACACGCGCAAACGGGGCTACACCCCCGAACAAGTGCTGGAGCAATTGCATAAGCGCGAACACGATTCCGAAGCTTTCATCCGTCCCCAGCGCCAGTGGGCAGATGTGGTGGTTTCGTTCTATCCCCCACCCGATGAGATGAAGCAAGATGAGTTATTGCTGAACGTACGTCTGGTGTTGCGCCCCACCATCCCGCATCCCAGCTTTAGCGACCTGCTCGATCGCCCCGACAGCCACCTGGGTTCCGCCGTGCGCCTGGGCTTAGACCGCGACATGGGCAAACCCGTTGATGTGCTGGAGATTGACGGTCATGCCACTGACGAGCAGGTGCATGAACTGGAGCGTCTGATGTGCAATGAAGTGCCCTACCTGGGACAGTTCTGCTCCCTGAATGGCAACCAGGGCATCGGTAAAGTCGTCGGCACAACGGGCGAAACGCTACAAAGCTTCCCCCTGGCTATGACTCAACTTTTGATCACTTACCACTCCCTGAAAGCAGCGAATGTGGTGCAACCTTTTCAGCCACAAATTCCTGTAAAGGTATAGCGGCGATTGATCGCTTTCCTGCCGCCCTGGTTAGTGCTGGGGCGGTTTCTTCATGGCAAGCTTATGGAGCTCGCCTTGGAATTAAAAATGAAATAAAACCCGAAATGTTTGATGAGAAGCGCGGCGTTGCCGCGCTTCTCATCAAACATTTCGGGTTTTATTTCATCCGCGATCCTTAGCTGATGTGGCTATGGTTATATTTCAGCGTTGGCGTTTTTTATTTCTGGTTGATTGTCCTCGACTTTTTTCAAAGGGGGAAGGGGCATAGGAGATGGAGGGGTGTGTGTGGCGGTTGGGGCGATCGCCTCTCCCTCCACCGCTCCATTTGCCGATCCATCCGCCTCAACGATTTCTTCTTCATCGGTGGAGTCGAGCGGCGTTTCTGTACCAGTGGCAGGTGGGTTTACAAAGGTTTTCCAGGCGGCTCTAAACCCGACAAAGGCGCTGCGGGTTGCCCGTCCGACGGTCTGGGCTTGCTTTTGTACCGAGGAGAAGCTTTGATCTACCCGCTGCACTGTGCGGCTCGCGCTTTGAATGCCTTCGCTCACGTCCTCAGTCAGTTCGCTCAGTTCGGAGCCTGTCACCCGCAGGGCTTCGAGGGTTTGGGGCAGTTCCCGGTTCAGGGTGTCGAGGAGCTTTTCGGCACTGCGCGAAACCCGTGCCAACTCCAGCAAAGTGGGCAAGGCTGCCATCAGCACCGCTGTTAGCGCGATCGCCAACAGGAAGCAGGAAAACGCCAACCAGAGCAACGGATTGGTCAGGGCATCGGGCAGTTCAAGCAGAGTCACGGGAAGTTGGGGAAACAGGAGGGGGGTCTTCTTGGGGTTGGCGATCGCGCTGGCTGGCTTCGAGTCCGGTGGCGATCGCCAGTCTCAGGCGATCGAGGGTGCCATCCCAGTTTTGCAATGCTTTGTCGGAAACGCGATTTGCCTGAATCTGCACTGTGGTTGAGAGATCCTCAGCCAGTTCTGGCAATGCGTCTGCGGATTTTTTGATGAGCCGTCGCGTTTCGCGCCCGGTGCGGGGAGCCAGCAACAGCCCTGCCACGGCACCCGCCGCACTTCCCAATAGAATCCCTGCGAAGAACGCTCCGGTTGTTCCCGAACGATTATCTGCCATGCCTCACCCACACACTTGAGCGACCTTGCGATTTAAGCTTAGCATCCACTGTCTCAGGATGGCTGAAGCCGTTTGGCGTGAAGGGTAGAAGCTTTACACAGTCAGCTATTCAGTCAGCTATTCAGTCAGCGATTCGACAGCGACTCAGACAGCGATCGTGTTCCCCCTGCATCTTTCATTAAAGAAAGCCGCAGATTTTTGAAAAAACTTGACGACACCAAGTGTTTTCAAAAAATCTGCGGCTTACACTCACCCTGGGCGAGAGCCTGAGCGGGAAGACCTGGCACGCTGCATGCGCCGCTGAGAACCGCGCCACACCGAAAGGGTAAAGCTGACAAGGGCGATCGCCCGTCGCGTCTGCTGCCACTGCACCTGCCACGGCAACACATAACGCTGCCGCACCGTCACCAATCCCAGTTGCCCCTGCAAAAGGCGCAGAGGTGCTTCTGCCAGCACTTGCTGGAGCCACACCTCTGTCTCATCTAGACTGCTGCGAACCTGCACCAGGTCACTGCGCCATTGCCACAACCGCCATGCCCCATAAAAGCCGACAAGGGCAAGACTAATATTGATCAGCAATACGACAATGACCAGACCCACAAGCTTTCTCTAAACCCTGCCAAATTTTCACCACGGAGGCACAGAGGACGCAGAGGAAAAGCTCCGTGCGCTTCGTGCCTCTGTGGTTCTTATCCTACTCAACTGTCTCATACCAAGCTCTCGAAAACCAAAACCAGCTATTTTTTTGAAACGCCCGCGCAGCGGGCGTTTCAAAAAAATAGCTGAAGTGGGATTTCAGAGAGTTGGTATCAACTAGGGAAGGGTGTGCCATCATTCCAGTGGAATCTGCTAAAAAGTCGAGTGTTCTACCCGATAGCATTGGAATAGTCTCTCGCCTCTCCAAAATCCAAAATTCAAAATCTAAAATCTAAAATTTTTTCCGTTATGGTTCAGGCGATCGCAACCCAAACCTTTTATGTGCATCCGGTGAATGGGAACGACCGGAACCCTGGCGATGGGTCGCGTCCCTTTCGGAGCCTCACCCGTGCCCTGCGTCGGGCTTCGGCAGGAACCGTGATTCAGCTTGCGGATGGGCGCTACAGCACCGACAATGGCGAACGCTTTCCCATCGTGATTCCCGCAGGGGTGTGGGTGCTGGGGCGAGAAGCGGAGCGGGGCAAAGCGGTGGTGCTGGAAGGGGGCGGCGACTTTATGAGTCCTACCTTTGCCCGCCAGAATGTGGCGCTGCAAATGGAGGATGGGGCAGGCTTGCGGGGGGTAACGGTGACCAACCGCAATGGGCGGGGGACGGGGGTGTGGATTGAGTCAACGGCTCCGGCGATCGCCAACTGCACCTTTAGCAACTGTGGACGGGAAGGCATTCTCACCACGGGCACCGCCAATCCTGAAATCACCGACAGCAGCTTCATCCAAAACGCTGCCAGCGGCATCTCCCTCACCCGCAACACCAAGGGCGAGATTCGCCGCAATTTGTTCCAGCAAACGGGCTATGGCATCGCCATCAACGACAACGCCGCTCCCTTGCTCACGGAAAACCGGGTGCTGGAGAACCGGGCAGGTATCGTCATTTCTGGGGCGGCGCGTCCGGTGCTGCGCAACAACCTGGTGGAGCGCAACCTTGCCGATGGGCTGGTGGTGATGAATAACGCCGTACCGGATTTGGGACAGCCGCAAGATCCGGGCGGCAACCTGTTCCGGCAAAATGGCGAGTCCGATGCCCGCAACACCAGTTCTGCGCCCCTCATCTCGGTGGGAAACGAGCTAAACCCAACCCGTGTGGATGTGAACAGCACCGCAGGCAACCGGGGCGTTGAGTTTTTGGCGACAACGGTGAATACCCAGATTCAGACGGCGATTCCTCGCCCGCAACCCGCACCGCCGGAACCGGAGCCAGAACCTGCGCCGCCGACCCCTGCGCCGCCGACCCCGCCGATTCCCGATCGCCCCGATCAGCAAACCCTGGTCGATATTCAGGGGCATTGGGCAGAAGCCTTCATTCGATCGCTGGTGGCACGGGACATCATCAGTGGCTATCCCGATGGCAGCTTTCGCCCCGAAGACACCATCACCCGTGCCCAGTATGCCGCCCTGATTGCCAATGCGTTTGACTTGCCCAATCGCCGTCCTGCCACCACTTTTGTGGATGTGCCAGCGGAGTTTTGGGCAGCCGAGGCGATCGCCCGTGCAACCCAAATGGGCTTCATTGCAGGCTTCCCAGATGGCAGCTTTCGTCCGGGGGAAACCCTGTCGCGGGTGCAAACGGTGGTGTCTCTGGTGAATGGGCTGGCACTCGTCGGCGGTATGCCAGAAGTGCTGGCGATCTATCGCGATCGCGCCGAAATTCCCACCTACGCCTCCGTTCCCGTGGCGATCGCCACCCAGAAGCGCATCGTCGTCAACCACCCCGACACCAGCCGCTTTGAGCCAAGCCTGCCGATCTCCCGCGCCGAGATCGCCGCTATGATCTACCAGAGTTTGGTGATCACCGGGCAGGCGCAGGCGATCGGTTCCCCCTATATCGTTATGCCGCCCCTGGCAGCGGTATCCTTCTCCGACATCGTGGGGCACTGGGCAGAGGACTTCATTCGCGGCTTGGCGGGGCAAGAAATCATCAGCGGGTTTCTAGATGGGCGCTTTCGCCCCGATGCCTCCATGAGCCGCGCCCAGTATGCCGCCCTCCTGGTCAACACCTTCAACCCCCTGCCCAAGCGCCCGCCTACCAATTTCCGCGATGTGCCCAACGACCATTGGGCTGCCGATGCCATTCAGCGGGTTTATCGCGGCAGGCTCCTTTCCGGCAATGTAGACGGCACCTTCCGCCCCGACCAGAACATTTTGCGCATTGAGGTGCTGCTGTCCCTGGTGAATGGCTTGGGACTGCCCCCCGGTGACCCGGAACTGGTGAGCCGTTACAGCGATCGCGCCAGCATTCCCACCGTTGCCCGTCCAGCCGTCGCCAGTGCCACCCTCAACCGCCTGGTGGTCAACTACCCCACTCTGGATCGCCTCAACCCCATTGAGCCAGCTACCCGTGCTGATGTGGCGGCGATGGTCTACCAATCCCTGGTGTATTGGGGGCGATCGCCCGCCATCCCCTCCCCTTACATCGTTAGCCCCGATAGCAGCCCCAACCATTCCAACCCCAACCCCCCTCCCCCCGAAACCGTCCCGCTCATCGTCATCGATCCGGGGCATGGGGGAAATGATCCGGGAGCCATCGGCATCAACAACTTGCAGGAAGCCGACGTGAATCTGGCGATCGCCCTCGAAACCGTCCGTATCCTGGGCAGCCTCAAACTCCGGATTGTGCTGACCCGCAACGACGACCGCAGCGTTTCCCTGGAGGAACGCGTGGCGATCGCCGAGCAGGTCAAAGCCACCGCCTTCGTCAGCATCCACGCCAACTCCGCCGGGTTAAACCGTCCCACCATCAACGGCACCGAAACCTATCATTTCCCCGGTTCAGAGCAGGGCGAAGAACTGGCGACCAACATCCAGAACAACATTGTGCAATCGCTCCAGGTCGTGAATCGGGGGGTCAAGACCGCCAACTTCTTCGTCTTACGAAATACATCTATGCCCGCCGTTTTGGTGGAAACTGGATTTATCACTGGAACACAGGATGCTTCTCGATTGGTCAATTCCACCTTTCAAAGCCAAATGGCACGGGCGATCGCCATGGGCATTTTCCAATCGGTTCAAAAAGCTGTTGGCTAGAGAAAATAAATTTCGTGCATACTCTCATGAGTTTTGAATTTTGAGCAGAAAGGTTGAAGCAGCATCTCAATCGCATCCTCAAAACTCAACACTCATATGTCTTGCGGTGAACATCTCTCTATATTCCCTCTCTTCCATTTTTTATCTGTCAGTGAAATAATATGCAACGCTGTTATCCTCCCCGCCCCCTGCAACCGGGCGATCGCCTCCATGTCGTTGTGCCCAGCGGCGCACTGCGAGAAATGGAGCGCTTTCACAAAGGAATTGAATGCTGGCGTTCCCAGGGATTTGTGGTGGAACTGCCGAAAAACTATGACCAGCGCTGGGGCTATCTGGCGGGGGATGATGGCGATCGCCGCGCCCAACTCCGTGCTGCCTGGGATGACCCCGACAGCCGGGGCGTGCTCTGTGCCCGGGGTGGCTACGGCGGCATGCGCCTGCTCGAAGACTGGGACTGGGGCGCACCCCCCGATAAATGGCTGATCGGCTTTTCCGACATCACCAGCCTGCTCTGGAGCCTCAGTCTGAAAGGAGTATCTGGGGTTCATGCGGGTGTGCTGACCACCCTCGCCGCCGAACCCGATTGGTCACGCCAACGACTGTTCGATTGGGTGCAGGGCAAATCTATCCCACCGTTGCAGGGCAAAACCTGGGTAGAAGGACAGGCAAGAGGGCTACTGCTTCCTGCCAACCTCACCGTCGCCACCCACCTGCTCCATACCCCCCTACAACCCGACCTGGAAGGAGTGATCCTGGCGATCGAAGATGTCACCGAAGCCCCCTACCGCATCGACCGAATGCTGACCCAATGGCGGTTGAGCGGTGCCATCCACAAGGTTAAAGGCATTGCCCTGGGGCGCTTTAGCCAGTGTGAACCGCCTCAGGGGTTGCCTAGCTTTTCCGTAGAAGGTGTGTTGCGCGATCGCCTCGCCGACCTCGGCATCCCCCTGGTCGTAGACTTTCCCTTCGGGCACGATGGACCCAACGCCGCCCTCCCCGTCGGCGTTCCCGCTCTGCTGGATGGGGAAACGGGAACGCTTCAGATTGAGGGTTAGGGACTTGCAAGAAAATAAAATCCCAATTTTTGAGAGAGAAGGCTGGCTCTGCCAGCCTTCTCTCTCAAAAATTGGGATTTTATTAATCCGCAGATCCCTTAGGACGGAAACGGGAGCATTTTTTTGAAAAAGATGATAGGGTTTTGCCAACTGTCTCGTTTCTTCTCCTTGCGTATGAATAGTCAAAGCGCTTCGGTTCGTCCGGTCTGGCAACGGTTTGGGTATGCGCTACGGCAACTGGTTCGGAAACGCTGGTGGTTGGTGAGTGTGCTTGGGGCGATCGCCCTCACCGTCACCCTGCTCACCCCTGCCCAGGCGCAGAACGTCATCATTTCCCCCAGCAGTCCTCATCTGGGCGACACCCTCTCCGTAACGCTGCAAACGAACGATGGCAAAGCATCCAGCGTCGAATTTGACGGGGGCGTTTATCCCAGCTATGCAGTGGGCGAAAATCGCTTCCGGGCACTGTTGCCCACCACGCCCCTGGATCAACCGGGACGCAAAGAAATTCGCTTCACTCTGAATGGAGAAGAGCGACGGTTTGCGGTAGAACTCCGCAATCGCTCCTTCAGCACCCAGCGCATCCGCGTTGGCAGCGGCACCAGCACCAGCGCCACCGACTACGAAATTCAACGAATGCGGGAGTTCCGCGAAACCGTAACGCCAGAGAAGTTTTGGAATGGTCCCTTTGCCCGTCCCGCCGATGGTGGGGTGACCTCTGAGTATGGGGTGCGCCGCTACTACAACGGCGTTTTCGCTGAAGACTACTACCACCGGGGCGTCGATTATGGCGGCGGAACTGGAGCCCCCATCTATGCGCCCGCAGCGGGTCGGGTGGTCGTCGTAGGGCGTGTCTCCGATGGCTTCCGGGTGAATGGCAATACCGTGGCGATCGACCACGGGCAGGGTGTGGGTAGCGTCTTCATCCACCTCAGCCGGATTGATGTGCAGGAGGGCGATCGCGTCCAACAAGGGCAGGTCATTGGCGGCATTGGCGCAACAGGGCTGGCAACCGGACCCAACCTCCACTGGGGGCTGTTCGTCAACGGTCAAGCCGTGGATCCTGTGCCCTGGCGCAATCAAGGGTTTGAATAAAGCTTCACTGTCTGTTCTCAGCGTCTGTTTTCAGCGCTACCGTTTGTTAAAGAAATAGATCTTTTCGGAAGTGGTAGACTCTCGTTCTTTTTGGGAAAGCTAAGCTAGGAAAATGCAGGCATCACCCTGTTGCGACCTGCCGTGGAGCAAGATTGGCATATGACTATTGAACGAATCGTAGAACAAGCCCTGCAAGATGGCTATCTAACGCCAGCCATGGAAGCAGAAGTAGGGCGGATTTGCGACACCGCTTCTGAGCTTTCCATTGAGGAATACATGGCGCTCGATCGCTTGATGGGCGCGTTGCTAACAGGGGAAGTGGTCGCTGTTCCCCGCAAGCAGTTTATCAACGTGATGGAAGAACTGGTGCTGACGGAGGCGATCGCCCGGGTTGCCGAAATCGAAGCTACCAGCGACTGCACCCTCGACCTGGGCGACATCGCCGCCTACGCCCTCAACCGTCTGCCGCCCCTCTATGCCACCACCGAAGAAGGGGCAGACTACCAGCGGGGACGCGCTAAGGAAGAACTGAGCGGTCTGATTGCCCAGCAAGTGAGCGAAGGCATCGCCCGCAGCCTCGACCAGCCCGAATTCTTCCCCGAACGGCAGGTATTGGGCAAGAACTCCAACGACGAAGTGTTGAGCCAGGTCAGCACCTTGCTGCAAGCCTACGCCCACAAGTTCGAAGCCCACGCTCAGTAGGTCGTTTCAGTAGGTTGCTTCAAAGGATTACGTGCAACGGTTGGCGATTTCTGCGACCGTTGCTGTTTTCGTCTTTAATTCAGGGTGAGATTTGGATTTTGCCTGTGTGGATAGCTGTCCATACAGGTTTTTTCGTGGATTGAAATAGGGGGATTCGGGTGGGTTGCCTATCCATAGGATGGGCGATCGTATTGGCGTTGGAATATTGAGGCGGGTTTGGTTGGGAATTAGGGACTTGCAAGAAAATAAAATCCCAATTTTTGAGAGAGGAGGCTGGCTCTGCCAGCCTCCTCTCTCAAAAATTGGGATTTTATTAATCCGCAGATCTCTTAGGGGTGGGCAGGGCAAGGTTAATGCGAAACCCGCCCGTATGGTTGCCGGGGCGGGTTTGGTTGGGAAGTTGGGGTAGGGAGTGAAAGGTTACCGCGAAACCCGCCTGTATGGTTGCCGGGGCGGGTTTGGTTGGGAAGTTGGGGTAGGGAGTGAAAGGTTACCGCGAAACCCGCCCCTACGCGCCGATCGCCTCGTTTACCCATTGTTTTAGGGTGGAGACGACGTTTTCTACGGCGATGTCTTGGGATTCTTTGGTGGCGCGTTTGACGACTTCGACTTTGCCATCTTTGAGCGATCGCCCCGTCACCACCCGGAAGGGAATGCCCACCAGTTCGGAGTCTTTGAACTTCACGCCAGCCCGTTCGTCCCGGTCATCCAGCAGGGTTTCGACTCCGGCGGCGTTCAGGTCGGTGTAGAGCTTTTCGGCGGCGGCCATCTGGTCGGCGTCCTTAATATTGGGGACGACGACGATGGCATGGTAGGGGGCGATCGCCACGGGCCAGATAATGCCGTTTTCGTCGTGGTTTTGCTCCACCGCTGCCTGCGCCAGCCGCGACACACCAACCCCATAGCAGCCCATCACCAGGGGCACTTCTTCGCCCTGCTCGTTGGTGTAGGTTGCGCCCAGGGCTTTGGAATATTTGGAGCCGAGTTGGAAGATATGTCCCACTTCGATGCCACGGGCACTTTGCAGGGTTTGGTTGGGGTCACGCATCGCGCGATCGCCCACCTTTGCCGTCCGCACATCCACCACCAGCTTCGGCTTAGGATACTGCACATCCCAGTTCGCCCCCACAACGTGAGAACCGGACTCATTCGACCCGGTGACGAAGTTCTTCAGATCCACCGCCGTCTGGTCTACCATCCGCAAAAACTTGGGATGCACCTTGTCCACTTTGGCGATGTAGTCATCCTCAATTCCGGCATTGATATAGCCCAGTGGGAGCGATTTCGCTGCCCACTTCGCCTGGGCTTCGGCATCGGGAACTGTCAACGCCAGCACAGCGGTTGCGCCAAAATCCCCCGCCAGCTTGCTTAGCTCATTAATCAGCTTGATCTCGTTCACATCCTGGTCGCCGCGAATGCTCACCAGCACCAGCACCGTCAGCCCATTGTCCAACACCGCCTGGTACAGCACATTCTTGAGAATCTGGGTGGGTGAACAGTCGAGAAACTTCACCAGCGACTCAATCGTTGGGGTGTTCGGTGTATCCAGCTTTTCGTACTTTGTAAAGGGCGAAGGCACCGGGTCGAGGGGCATAGACACCGCCTTCTCCACGTTGGCGGAATAGTTGCCGTCCTCCGTGAACAGCACCTCATCTTCCCCAGCATCCGCCAGCACCATGAATTCCTGGGAACCGGAACCGCCGATCGCCCCCGAATCCGCTTCCACGGGCAAAAAGCGCAACCCGCAACGCTGGAACATATTGCGGTAAGCCACATCCATAGCGGCATAGGTTTCCTTCAGGCTTGCCTCATCCACATGGAAGGAGTAGGCATCTTTCATAATGAACTCGCGCCCCCGCATCAGCCCAAACCGGGGACGGATCTCGTCGCGAAACTTGGTCTGGATCTGGTACAGATTCAGCGGCAACTGACGGTAGGAGCGGATCATGTCACGGGCGATCGCCGTAATCACCTCTTCATGGGTCGGTCCCAGCGCCACTTCCCGCTTCTGCCGATCCGTCAGGGCAAACATGATGCCCTCCGCCTTGGTGTAGGTCTCCCAACGCCCCGACTCCTGCCACAATTCAGCAGGCTGCATCTGCGGCAGCAAGCACTCCTGCGCCCCCGTCGCGTTCATCTCCTCGCGCACAATCTGCGACACCTTCTGCAACACCCGCCACATGAACGGCAGGTAAGCATAGATGCCGCTAGAAATCCGCCGAATGTAGCCCGCCCGCAACAACAGCTTGTGGCTGGGAATTTCCGCCTCTGCCGGATCTTCGCGCAGGGTAACAAACAGCATTTGCGACAGTCGCATGACCAGGGATTCCTTCTCTATGAACGATGAATGTAACGGTGAACATATAGATCTCAGCCATCAGTCTAGACCAAACCTCGACCTTTAAACCCACGGCTGAGAGTCCTGCTTGGGTGATCTCCTGCTTGGGTGATCTCATGTTGGGGTTCAACGCTCAATTTGTTCTACGCCACCATTCGCGCCAACCCCAAAATCCTCGTCGGCTTGAGCGACATCACTTCATTGCTGCTCGGCATCCATGCCCATTGGCACAAGGGTAGCGGTGGAGAGCGATCGCGGCACGATCGAAATGCTGGAACCCGCTGTCATCTAAAGAATATGGCTCTAAGAGCCGAGCCACAATATCACCCCATGCTTGCCCTTCTTCTCAAACCCCTGATTTTACGTAGGCGGAGCGCACGCAAAATCAGGGGTTTGAGAAGAAGGGCGAAGCTATTTTTACCGGGGTAAATATCGATATTGGACTCATGTTGCTATCTTGCCACAGAAACCAAAAGATTGCGTATTAACACGGAATAAACGATAGAAATTTATGAAGTTAGTATATTTTCGCTACATTTTTTTAGGGGAAGCATGATAAATTGTTGGGAACTTCACAAGAACTTAATTATTTCTCTATTTTTCATGCGTGGGGAGCGAGATGTCTACACATTTTTCGACACAACTCAGCTACGTCTCTGATCCCCTTAAGTCCCTGAATTCCGAAGGTTATGAGTCCTTCAGCGTCACTATGCAACACCCTGACAGGGAGACAGCGGTGGTCAAAAGCGTTATGTAGCGGTTGATGCAGATTGCTCCGACAAAAAAAGATAGGTCGAAGTTAGTACACCCAACCTATCTATTAAATATGATAGCTAAACAATACCAGAGCATTGTTCAAAATGAACTCAGCCATGCCTCATATT